>ERZ857840.51-NODE-51-length-202260-cov-5.885438_pt1 | contig 202260 bp, 171 predicted proteins | sample MGYA00519760_ERZ857840 | MGnify/ENA primary metagenome ERZ857840 (study PRJEB31778, sample SAMEA3449371) | human gut metagenome | biome: human gut; feature: human-associated habitat; material: faeces | place: United Kingdom | collected 2010/2012 ... | reverse complement strand
CTATGAAAGACAAATCTAAAAAATCAACCTATTCCACAACCTTTGGTGTTGACCCGACTATTGCGCGCCTTTTGCAGTGACGATGTTATTCGCCAAAAGCATTTGTCAAACGGAGAGAGAGGGATTTGAACCCCCGGTACGGTTGCCCGCACACCTGATTTCGAGTCAGGCACAATCGGCCACTCTGTCATCTCTCCTTTTAAAGTTTTTTAAATTACCACACTATATTCCGTTCGGTCAATATATTTCTCAATTTTTTATTCAAATCTCATGAATCTACCCCACTTCCTCCTCTATTCCACTCCTTTCATTCTTTATCTACCTCGCCCGCTAAATATCTTTATTTATCCATTCCTTCCATTCTAATTCTTTAGCTTAAATACGAAGCGGCCTGCATAAAATACGCTTAATTTTCTCTTTCCATCGTATAATTAAAATTCCATATTTATTTATCTAAAAAAAACACTCTATTTATACCGCTTCCGTTAATTTACTTACGTACATTTTATCGGATAAATTCTCCCGCCAAAAAAAAGGGTTTACCCTGCTTATATCCTCTCATTCATTCTCGCCACAATATTATCGATAAACAGGTTTTACTACCAACAATTTCTTACTTCAATTTTTATCCCTAAAAATACAACGCCTACTTTTTTCTCTTATTTCGCTTCTTTTAAGGATTAATAACATCTTTCATTGACATATATGCAATCATTATTACATTCTTAATCTACTATGCGCACCTTTATAAAAACTCTCATTTTAATCTCCTCTTTTATATCGTCCTCGCTTTTCGCAAATTGGAATTTATCTTTCGATGAAAATTCCTCATCTTTGCAGGCCGACAACGGCTCAGTAAAAATTGCAGGTTCATTTTCTTTTTCCAACAACGGCAATAATTGGAAAATCGCAGATTCCCGCGACGGCGTAAAAAACAGACTAGCCATAGTGGACAATAAAGGCGACGTTCAAGGATACATCACTTTCCCGGAAAACTCAAACCGCCTCGAAATATTCTTCTACCACCGCACTGCACAATCATATAAGGGAAGGCTTTCTTTTAACGGCAAAATTTCATTCCTCTCTGACGCATTCGCGTGCTGCTCAATTCCCCAAAAAGGCGAGCGCGTCCTTCAACTTGGCGTCAACTCTCCGGACTCCGCAATTTGCGATTCCCTCTTTTCGCCGCAATCCGACACTATGCTTAGAATATTTGCAGACTCCGTAAAATTAGCTTCCCTCGGCAACGGAAGTTTCGACTTCTCGCTCTCCGGAGAAATATCAGAGGCAGCAGAAGCGCACTTTATTTTCGATCTCCAAAAAGACTTCCTAAAAAATAGATACGTTCCCTATTACAAGCCGCTCGACAAAAAGCGCTGCCCCAAAACCCCGACGGGCTGGATGTCTTGGAACACATATTTCGACAAGGCCACCGCCGAAGACAATCTCGCGGAGGCGCGAATCGGCAAAAAATTTCTCCAGCCTTTCGGCTGCGAAATATGGTCTATCGAATCCTGGCAGGGCAATTCCGACCAGCTGCCTGTAGCGAAATTCTACAACATGAATCTCGAAACAAACCAAAATCAGTTCCCAAAGGGAATGAAGCAGCTCGCGCAAGACATTCGAGCCCTCGGATTCCGCCCGGGCATTTGGATGGCTCCATTCGGGACGGGAAACGAAGAATTTTACCGCCAGCACAAAGACTGGTTTCTGCATTCTCCCGACGGAAAGCCTATTTCATCGTGGAACGGAAAATACACTCTCGACCCTACGGTCCCAGCCGCCCGCGAGCACTTGCGCAATATTTTTAAAATCGCGCGCGAAGACTGGGGCTATGAATTTTTCAAAATCGACGGAATGTCCGGGCGCAGCAAGGGATATTGTGCACATCTATACGAAAGACCGGAAATCCGCGCGCAGTTTAGCGACCCCTCATGCCCGAACCCATTTGAACTGTGCGTAATTGCTTTCAGGGAAGGAATCGGCGACGACGCCATTTTCCTCGCATGCCAAGGCCACACTTCCGGGCCGGAAGCCGCGTACGCTGAAATGTCGCGCACCGGCGCGGATGTCGTACACCCGAACATGCCCATTCAATGGAAAAATGTCCTCAATCAGGCAAAGTGCACGGTCAATCAAATATTTACGCATAACATATCGATGATTTCCGACCCCGACACTATCCTCGTAAAATATCTGCCTATCGAGACCGCAAGGGTCGAAGCTACGATTGTCGCACTTCCCGGCCAGCTTACGTTTTTTGGCGATAGGCTTGCAGGCGTCGATTCTGAAAAAATGAAAATCCTTCAACAGACACTTCCGGTGGCGGATGTGCGCCCAATGTCCATTTATCCGCATTTCTCAATGATTCCAGTATGGAATCTCGCAGTTAGAAATCCCGTTTTGGGAGACTACAATGTGGTTGCGTTCTTTAATTGGACTGACGAGGAAGCAGATATTTCGGCATCGGCCAAGGAGCTCGGCATTTGTCCAGATAAACCCTACGACGCATTTGAGTTTTGGACTCAGAAGTACATGGGGCAGATAAAGCTTCCTATCGCAATAAAAGTTCCCGCTAGAGGAGTGAGAATCGCCATACTTCGCAAGGCCTCCCCTGCACCGCAAGTTCTTGCGACCGACAGGCATATTGCGCAGAGCGGCTTCGAGTTTAAATCCGCTAAATTCGACTCCTCCAAAAATTCGCTCGAAGGCACCATTTCACTCGTAGGAAACTTCCCCCTAAAAATGTTCGTTTCCGTTCCGAAGGGATATTCCTTTGACAGGGTTGAATCGACGGCTGAGGCTTCCTCGGAAGTCGCTGACGGGGTCGTTGCAATTACATTTAAAGGAAAAGATTCTTCAAAAAATTCAGATTGCGATTTTAAAGTTTTCTTTAAGAAATAAACTGGCTTGGGATCGCGCAAATTGCCGCATACCCTTGTGGAATAAAGTCTTGACGCTAACAATAGCATTCTTCTTAGGAATGCGTTGTTAGAGTATATTTTACGCGTGCGGACATTCTGAAGGTAGCGCGTATTTGAGGCTGTCAATTTTTTGTACATTTCGCTGTTTACGTAGAATTTTTAATGGGGAAAGGCAAGGCGCTCCAGGCCTCGCCCGCAGCCACGAAAAGATTTGAGCATGATTTTCTCAATCGGAATTGTGGTTTAAAACATTTGTCGGGCAAAGCTGTCATAAGCTACATGAAAACGGCAAAGATTTTCATATTTTTCATAGTTATCGCATACGTCGGGGTTTTCTCTAATGCCGAAAATATTTCGGAAGCGCGCGATTTTAGGCGGATATACGTGGCAAGGCATGGGCAGAGAACATCCGGCGGAGATCCGTCTCTTACTAGGTTGGGAGTGGAACAGGCAAAGTTGTTGGCGCGGCGCATTCAAGAAATTGGCTTTGATGGAAAGATATATGCTTCTCCGTATCTCAGGACGGTAGAGACCGCCTCTGAAATTGCCAAGCTATTTGGCATTAAGATGATCCTTACGCCGGAAATTCAGGAACGCACTCATAAAGAGGGCATTCCCGATATTAAGGGCAGGAGCCTCGCCGAGTTCGACAATTTATTTCCATCGTTAATTTCCAAAGACTCAAAACTTCCTAACAACTGGGTATATGCAGACAACTTTGGAGAAAAACTAGACGAACGTGTGGCGATAATCATAGAGAAGGCCTTGGAGGGCGATTCCGGCGATTTTATTCTGGTCGGGCACAAAGCAACAGTAAAGGCTGCCCTAAAATATTTATGCGAAAAAGCAAACTGCCAAGTGGATACTGAGATTTGGAATTGCGAGCTCGCCTATTTTATAGCACTTCCCGACGGCTCAATAAAATTTGTTTCAAGCGGAGCGGATTTTATTCCTCCTGGCAAAGTCACAAACAATTTCAAGCGCAACCTGCTTGGGCAAAAACCTCCAAGCATTGGTGTAAAAAATAGAAAATAATGGGGCAAAGGCATGTCAATTGCCCTTAGGATAAAAAGTTCCGGCTGCACTGCAATATTTCAAAAATAAATGCTTGACTAATTGGCAAAAGGCGGAAAATTTGCTTTTTTTTAATTGAAAGCGATAATAACAGTCCTTTTATTTTTTGCAACCTTCGCGGGAGCGGCTGTCTGGAAGGCAGGTTGGGGTGTTTGCCAAATCCCCGACGGGAATGGGGATTCGTCTTTCATTCATTCAGGGGTTGACTCATTGAGCATATATGCCCTACCCCAATCCTTTCCTTCGGCGTCGGCTGATAAGCTGCGCGAGAGGCGCTCAAAATTGCGTGAAAAGCTGGATTGTTTCGACTCCGCATGCGCTCCGCATTACGCCGCTAAAGAAATCATAAATTTATTCTATTTGGCTGTCGTCTCGGAAAACGACCGCCGTTTTTGTCCGTTTCCAAAGGCTTCTTTTAGAGATAGCGGCGGGCACTCGCATACTATCTGCAATCTGTTGATTTGAGGCAAACTGTACGGTTTGCACTGTGGACGCTTTATGTCAACTGCGTCCTAATATCTATGTCTTAATCGGCAAATTATCGCCGTGGGCGGATTCCGCCCAAGCCTAACAATTTACAAGTTGGAATAATTATGGAATCAATACACAGTTTTGCCCAAGCGCATGCAGTTTTTCTATCCGGGCTGATTTTAATTCTCGCCTACATATTTATAGCCACCGAGAAAATAAGCAAAGTGACAGTGGCGCTCATAGGCGCGTGCGCGGCCATATTTCTTGGCTTGGTGAGCCAGGATAAGACCGCAGGAGGAGCCGCCAACGCCCACTACTACATAAACTACATCGACTTCAACGTAATCTTCCTGCTGATTTCGATGATGATAATTGTTTCGATTGCGGCCAAGAGCGGCATATTCAACTATGCGGCGGTAAAGATGCTCTCGCTCACGCGCGGAAGGCCAATATTTATACTCCCCGCACTCGCATTTTTCACGGCCTTCATAAGCGCATTTCTCGACAATGTGACTACCGTCATTCTCGTAATGCCGATGACATTTGCAATAGCCGAAAAGCTCGATATAAATCCGGTTCCTTTCCTAATAGCCGAGATATTTTCATCGAACATCGGCGGAACCGCGACCCTTATAGGAGACCCGCCAAACATCATAATCGGCAGCGCTGCAAACTTGTCGTTTATGGATTTTATAAACGAGCTCACGCCGATAGTTTTGATAATAATGGTCGCGGTTTGCGCGTTTTTGATGTTTGCCTTCCGAAAGAGCCTTGTGGCGTCGGAGGATAAGATAGCCGAACTGGCACGCTCCGGCGGCAAGGAGAAGTGCGTGACGGACGTATCGTGCGCGGTAAGGTCGATAGTGGTTCTGGGGCTTGTAATAATAGGCTTTGCCTTGCACGACGCCATAGGCATGCAGACTTCTACGATAGCCTTAATGGGCGCTGCTGTTCTGCTTATTTTTGAGAAGCCCGAAGAAGTATTCAAGGAGCTTGAATGGAATACCATATTCTTTTTCATAGGGCTGTTCATAATAGTCGGCGCGCTTGAAGCCTCCGGCGGCATAAAGATGATGGCGGACGCCATACTCGACGCCACCCACGGTTCGCAGTCCGCCACTTCAATGATTATCCTATGGGGCTCCGGAATAATATCCGGGGTAATAGACAACATTCCCTACACGGCGACCATGGCGCCGATGATTCTTGAAATCGAAAAAGTAATGGGCGCCGAATACGCCCACCCGCTCTGGTGGAGCCTTTCGCTTGGCGCGTGTCTGGGCGGCAACATGACCATTATAGGCGCTGCGGCCAACGTCATAGTGTCGGAAAACTCCGCAAAGCACGGGCATAAGATTACATTCATGTATTTTTTCAAGTACGGCGTAATAGTGACGGGCATTTCACTCGCTATTAGCGCGGTATGCTTATGGTTTAAATTTTTCATCTAAAAAAAGGAGAGAATATGATTATCGCTGAAACACTTATTCCGATGCACCCGACCATCTGGCAGATGGCCGGCTTCTGCACCGCGGGATTTTTACTGGTGATGTTTGTATTGGCGTTCCAGTCGATACTTACGGCCCTCATCGGTAAATTTTTTACGACTTTTGAAAATTCAAAGAAATAACTTCCAACTGATTGTCGAACTATGATAAAAAGCTTAATAGATCTGGCCTGCGACACAGGGTTTCTGTATGTCGACTGGCGAATGATTGTAATGTGGGGCGTCGTTGCGGTGCTCATGTATCTGGCGGTATTCAAGGAGTTTGAGCCGCTATTGCTCGTTCCGATAGCGTTCGGCGCGCTGCTTGCGAACCTTCCGACAGAAGGCGTGCTCAACAAGCCTGCCGGCGCCCTCATTTCCCCGGCTGAAGGGACAACCACCGCGCTGTTTGTATCCGAAGGAGACAAGGTTTTTGTTCCGCGGGTAGTAAAACACCTGCCAAAGTCGGTGTCCGACATAGTAAAAAAGGCAGAGGAAACACAGGCCGAAGCCCAGAAGGACGTCGAGGCCTACTTCCGTTTTATTGAAGACGTCACAAGCGCCGAGAGCCGCAAAGACACTCTAAAAAAAGCGAAGGGCATACCGGACCTCGTAGCAGTTGTCCGCCCCGACTATTCGGACGCGGAAACGGACAAAGAGGCTTCGGAAGCGAACATGTCGTTTAAAGTGCCCTTCAAAGGCAAAGTGCTCGACCTAAAAGGCTCCGACCTGCTGGTGTGGGCGCAGACTACCGGTGATGTCACCGATGTGCTCACAGCGCCCGGCAAAAGAGTTGTAAACGGCGAAAAGCTCGTCGACGTGTACAGCGCGAGAACCGGCGGACTATATTACTACATAAAAATGGGCGTTCTTCTTGAAATATTCCCGCCCCTCATTTTCCTCGGCGTAGGCGCTTTGACCGACTTTGGCCCGTTGATTGCGCGCCCGAAAACCCTTCTCTTGGGCGGAGCCGCCCAGTTCGGTATATTTGCAACCTTCATAGGCGCGATATACCTCGGGTTCACCTCGCAGGAAGCGGCGTCTATCGGAATCATAGGCGGCGCCGATGGCCCGACGTCAATATTTATTACAAACAAGCTCGCCCCGCACCTTCTCGCCCCAATAGCGGTTGCCGCATACAGCTATATGGCGCTTGTGCCGATTATCCAACCGCCGATTATGCGCCTGCTGACAACTGAAAAGGAACGCAAAATCAGAATGAAGAGCCTAAGGAAAGTTTCCCGCTTGGAAAAGCTGATATTTGCGCTTGTCGTCACGATATTCTGCATACTGCTCGTGCCCGACGTTTCCGCGCTTGTGGCAATGCTGATGCTAGGCAACTTCCTGCGCGAATGCGGAGTCTGCGAACGCCTAAGCAAGGCCGCGCAAAACGAGCTTATAAACGTCGTTACTATATTCCTCGGAACGTCTGTCGGCATTACGATGACCGGCGACAGATTCCTGCGCGTCGACACTCTTTCAATACTCGCCTTGGGCGTTGTCGCCTTCGGCTTCTCCACTGCGGCAGGCGTAATCATGGCGAAAATCATGAACCTGTTTGGCGGAGACAAAGTCAATCCTCTGATTGGTTCGGCGGGCGTCTCGGCTGTGCCGATGGCGGCGCGCGTATCGCAGGTCGAAGGGCAAAAGGCGGATCCGACAAACTTCCTGCTCATGCACGCCATGGGGCCGAATGTCGCGGGCGTCATAGGCACTGCTCTCGTTGCGGGATACTTTATTGCAACAATAGGACACTAATAGGCAATACGGGGGTGCGCCCTGAGCGGGCGCGCCCCTTTCTATTTCCCGTTCGTTTTAATTTAAAACTCAATTCTTCATTTAAGGCGCCGCCGATAAAGCGGCGCTTTTTTTTGGTATATTAAAATAAAATAGTGAAATAAAAATTTCACGTTTTAGAACAAGAAAGGCGGAGGCATTTTAGGTTGCATAATGGGATAAAAACAGATGTAATTGCCAAAAATTTTAGATATGCTTTCAAAGCGGCAACCAGTTGAGATCTTTATGGCAAGCGACGACAACTATGCGCCGCACCTGTGCGCCGCGATGGCGTCAATTATCGCAAATACCGGCCGCGAATTGCGATTTAACATACTTAACAGCGGCCTCTCAGGAGCCGCAAAGGACAATATCGCGCAATTATGCGCTGAAAACGTTTACATTGATTTTCTTGAAGTCGACAAGTCGCTCTTCGAGAATTTCTATGTGATTGCCAAGCATATTTCGCTCGAATCCTGCTACCGCTACTGTATAGAGAGAATCAAACCCGATATCGACAAGGCTATATATTTAGATTGCGACACCATAGTCTTGGACGACATAGGCAAGCTTTTCGACATCGATATTTCAGGCGTATGCGCGGGAGTTGTCGACGACGTAATACGGGAGTCTTACATAAAATCTCTGGGGCTTTCGAGATACTTTAACTCCGGCGCGATGCTTTTAAATCTGGCAAAAATGCGCGAGATAAACGCCGCCCAAAAGCTTTTTGGAATAAGCGCGGAACTCTCCGGTAAAACAAAATATCTCGACCAAGACGCGTTGAACATAATATTCTCGGGGGACGAAAAATTTCTACCTCAGAGATGGAACGCCGTAGCCCCTCTTTTTAGGAGAAAACCCAAAGTAAAATATGCCGAGCAAAGCGATATCCGCGACGCCGTGTACAATCCAGGAATCGTGCATTTTACGGGGCCAGATAAACCATGGAAGATTCCATACACATTTTTGGCCCATCCGTACGCCCCTGCATATTTTTATTATTTGTCTAAAACTCCGTACGCTGGGAAAGCCGACGATATTTTTAGGCAATTTCGGCCTTTTGCGGCGCTTGCCAATTACTTTAAGCGCCACCTGTTTTTCTTTCTCAAGCCTGGATTTCTCGAAATGCGGAGTCTTTATTCAAAAAACCTGCGGAAGTTTTCGGCTGCGAGGGCAAAGTAGTAATTTTAGGAAATCCGGCGCGCTGCCCATTGCGGCGTATCTACAATAACCACAACGGCTTGGATATTGGAGGCAAGTAGGGTGTTGACAGGCGCGCCGATTTTGGGATCATATTGAAAAAGCTTATTTCTTATGTACACGGTAGCATGCATGAAATGGGGAGACAAATACGGCCCCGAGTACGTCAATAGACTGTATAATATGGTCAAGCGCAACACGACATTGCCGTTTAAGTTCATATGTTTTACCGACAATGCCGACGGCCTATTGCCGGAGGTTTCAGTGCGCCCTCTTCCAGATATGCCGCTACCGCCCGACAAAGAGAGAGGCTGGCGAAAATTGTCGCTCTTTCGAGACGATGTAGGCTTGGAGGGGCGTGTGCTGTTTCTCGACCTCGATGTTGTAATAGTCGGGAATATAGACGGCTTTTTCACAATTGACGGCGATTTTATATTTATCAGGCACTGGAAGCCATCAGTGAAACAGGGCGTAGGGCAGACTGCGGTTTACCGTTTCGAGGCAGGGAAGCTAAAATTTTTATACGACGATTTTATAGAAAATATGCAAAAAATAAAATCGTCGTTCCGCCACGAACAGGCGTATGTAAGCGACGCAATGTCAAAGAGGGGAATGGTAAACTTCTGGCCCGACGAATGGCTGCCGAGTTTCAAATACATTTGCATGTATCCCTTCCCGCTGAATTTCTTTTTCGAGCCAAAGCTTCCGGAAAAAGCAAAGATAATTGTTTTCCACGGGAATCCCACTCCCGACCAAGCCCTGTCGGGCAAAGTGAAGGGAATCAAAAAATTCATAAGGTTTGTCAAAACCCCTGAATGGCTCAGGAGCAACTGGCGCTAAGTTTTTTAATATAATTTTAGAATTTCTACTATTTTTTCGGAAAATCGGCAGTGTAGCGCGGTATTTGGCGCGCGTTTTTAAGAAATTTATCGCCTGCCCTGCCGCGCCAACTGAAAATCTCGCATAAGTTTTTTTAATTACGCAAGCATTTGCAAACGTGCGTCAATCTTTCGGCCGAGCATTGGATACTCCCTCTATATAAAAGGGGCTTGCAGATACGTACTCAGGAATAGATGCCGGGTAGGACTTTCCCATAAAATCGACTACCGATTTTGCGTTTCCGTCAAACGAAAGATTCATTTTCGTTTTGAAAGGCGCCCAAATTGCGGAAACTTTTACCGAGTCCGGCTTTGTCCATTCCGCCACATATACACTGCCAAACTTTGATATTTTTGGGCGGCTTGAACCCTCCGGAAGGACGCTCGACAAAACCTGCATTGCCTTGTATGCGGGCTTCGGGGACATATCTTTGTGAACTATTCCAAAATTAGCCTCTGGGTCTGAAGTCTTCCATTCTCCAGCCCTGAGGTTGTACCAGAACATTTTATCAACTCCCGAAGATAGCGCAACTATGTAAGCAGCCGCCAAATTTTGAGCCTGGTTGTATTCCGTTATCACCGGATTTGCATTTGTGAAAATGATTATATTTCCCGCACCATTAAACTTATATATTCCGGCGACTGCGCCCTTGTAATCTTTTGTACCGGCCTCGATGAGCGGTATAAACTCGTCGCCATTTTTGAGGGCGGCAGTTGTTAGAAAGCGCGAGGCCGGGCGGGTCATTTCAAAATTGAAATCCGATTCGAATCCAGGCGCAGGCTTTTGGTATTGCTCTTTTTCCGGAACGCCTTTTTTTGTCCACCAAGTCTCCCAAGCAACTCCCATTTTTTTCAGATAAAGATCGCCTACTGTCTTTCTGGCTCCGCCCTCCAACGAGAGCGCATAGAATAGCGGCAATCCGTTTGTCGGGAAAATAATGGTTCCGCCGCGTCCGACATAATCTGCGAGATCCCCCATATATTTTTCCGGGAAAGATTCACCTAACGACGGTATTAGAACCGGAAATTTTTTGACGTCGAGGCTCTTAATCTGCGCAAGACTTACAGTACGCACACTTTTAGAAATCTTATCCAGACCGACGTAATCGAGGTTTTTAACCCCATCATATCCCGCTTTGGTATCCGACACCACAGAAACGACAATTTTTGAGCTGTCAATGCCGATTCGTTTAAGAGCAGCAATCACAGGCTCCTCTACGCTTGCTACGGCAGAGGTGGGCCAACCAACTTCTGTTATCCAAATAGGCTTGTCGCCGATGCCGTACCTATCCATCAATTTTCTAAGTTTTTCGACTTCGCCTGCTATCGCCTCCGGCCTGCCGCCTCCGCCCCAGTTGTAGGGATGGATATTCATTATATCAAAATATTTTCCGGCACCAGCCTTCAAAGAATCCTCTATGAAATTGAGCGGCACTCCGGCAGTTCCCGAATATAAAACCTTTGACGACGGATCTGCCGATTTTATTTCGCGCCACGACCTTTCCAACAATTTCGCGTAGTCGGCTCCTTTTGGGGAGTCTTCTTTCCAGAATATTTTTACGTTTGGTTCGTTGTAAACCTCCCAAAAATCGAAGTCGTCTTTGTAGCGGGTGGCAACTGTCTTTACATAATTACCCCATTCGTCCAAGTGCTTGTATGCCGGGCTTGCCCAAGGAACTGTATAGGCGAGTATCGGCAAAATTTTTACGTTTGCCGCTCTTGCTTTCTCCAACATTGAATCTATGTGCGAAAACTTCCATTTCCCCTTTTGAAACTCCATTCCGTCCCAATCCAGATCGGTTCTAATCCAAGATATCCCCGCATCTTTTGCCGCCGACAAAGTTTTGTCTATGTGCGGACGCTCGCCCGAACGGCTTATGTGTGCGCATATTCCGTATGGTTCGGAAAGTCTGTCAGCCTGGGCAAAATGGGCGCATATTAAATATGAGAGCACAGCTATTTTTACAATGAGTTTCATTAGTCTTTCGCAATTTTTAGATTCATTTTACTTTGAGGCATAACTATAAATTATAACACATCTTGCGTCAATCGTATTGTATGGAACCAAGTTTAAGCTTAGCAACATCCGGCTATGGGACGACGAAAACACGCCGCCCACTGCGCCCCGCGCTAAAAACTATCTAAGAGGCGCTGCGCCCCGATAATACATTGCGCCAGTCAAAGGCAGAAACGGGAGACGCGTCTTAAATCGATAGATTTTCTTTAATCACAAAAAAAACCCCGCAACTGCGGGGTTTTACATTTTATTAAAATGAATTACTTTTTGCCGGCGTCTTCCCCGGCATCGCTTTCCTGCGAAGATTCTTCTTCCGATGTATCTTCTTCTTCGATTATTTCGTCCTCCGTTTCATCCTCCTGAGATGTATAGTAGTTCTGGTATGACTTGTCGTAATAATTCAAGTTGTATCCGGAAGCAGCTCCCTGCGGCACCATATTCATAATGGCTCCCACAATTGGAACATTGGAAACCATAAGCCTCCTGATATTTTTCTGTATAGCCTTGCGGGAAACGGAATTGAACTTCACAACATACACAACGCCATCAACATACGGCAGAAGTGCAATTGCGTCGCTAACAGCTCCAACCGGCGGGGAGTCTATAAAGACCTTGTCATACTGCTCCCTAAATTTAGCAAGCATTGATATAAATTCTTCGCTGCCGAGAGCCTGTGTGGGATTCTGCGAACGTTTCTCACACGGAAGAACGTCGAGGTTCGGATAATAATCTTTTATCACGCATTCCTCAATTGGTTTTCCGTCTTCAATATGGCTCACTACACCATTTTGCGACTCTATTCCAAGAATTTTCGCCATAGCCGGCAAACGCAAGTCGGCGTCTATTATAATAGTCTTTTCGCCGTGCATAGCGCACATAAGCGCAAGATTTGTGACAACAAACGATTTTCCCTCGGAAGGAGTTGTCGAAGTGAAGAGCAATACTTTCGAGTCCTTTGCGATAGTATTGACTTTTAGAATTGAATGCAACGAGCGGAAAGCCTCGGTAGTCGCCCTGTCCGCATTTGAAACCGCGACTTGTGCCTTTTCGGAAGAATTGAGCTTTCTGATTCGGGGAATTACGCCCAGCAAAGGCAAACCTATCACCGATTCGATATCGTAAGCGCTCTTGGCTCTGTCGTCCATAAATGCGACAATAAATGCCACCATTATACCTCCTGCAAGAGAGCCCAACACACCCAAGATTATGTTAAGCGGGATATTCGGGCTAACCGGACGTATTGACGGAGAAGCTTTGTCGATTATATTTGCCCCTTCGTTTATGAGGTTGACTTGCGCAAGGCGCACGTTCATAGAAGCGATAAATGCCGCATGCATGCCTTCGGCCACCTCTTTCTCGCGCTCGATAGATTTGTAAACAATCGCCTTTCTTCCGAGATCGAGTATCTGCTCTTTCTTTTCAAGCAACCTCTTTTGCGACTGTTCGTAATTTTGGCGAGCAGCCTCATACGCAGCCTGCACTTTTTGCTCGGCCGACTCCACCGCAATATCCAATTCTTTGTTGAGCTGATCGAGTGCCTTGCGAGCCTCAATCATGCGCGGGTGTTTTTCCTTGTAGCGTTTTTCCGAAGATGCCACAAATACCTGTTGTGTAGACCTATCTGTAAGAATCTTGCTAATTTGAGGGAGTTCCGCAATGAAGGGAAGATCTGTAAGAGGCTTGCCATCGCGCTTAAATTCCTGGACGAGATTCCACTGGGTTGAGGCGGAGTCGAAAGCGCGCTTGTCGGAAGTGAGAATCGTATTTAAATCTCTGAGCTCGTTTCTGTCCACGTCGTCGAGGTTTTCGAGGGAAATTGCCTTATATTGCTCGCGGTATTCGACAAGCCGCTTGTCAAGCTCCTTAACTTTTGCTTCTTGCTGGGAGACTTTGATTCTCAGTTCGTCAATGCTATCGAGAATTTTCTGGACGCGAGTATGGTGGGTATAATTCAGATATTCCTGGGCAAAGAGATTGGCAATAGTCGCCGCCATATCTGGATCCGGATGCTCAAATGCAATGCGGATTATGAGCGACATTCTTTCCGGCGCGATAGTGCGGTTTTCCGCGAGCAATTCCTCTTCGGTCTTGCGCGGGCCGAGGGTAAACATGTCGTTATAGGGCGCCATGAAGCGAACCATTTCGTCCTCCTTCATGCGCGACTTCACCGCCCTAATGATTTCGTTGCTTTCGAGAATCTTAACTTGGGTATTGAAGTCCTCCATGGAAAGGATTGTAAAGTTTCTGCTTCTTTCCGTAGAGCCAGGGCCATCGATTGCGACGTCTGCATCGCGCAATATCTGTACCCTCGCCATAGACATATAAATCGGGGTGACACGCAGAGTGTATAGTATGACGCCCGCTAAAATAATGAAAGCCGTTATAAGAATATAAGCCCACCTTTCGCGTAGGATCATCATATAATCGCGGAAGGTTCTATTTGGGCGTTCCGAAGCTCCGCCGCCGGCGTTATTTCCGCCGCCGTAGCCATAGCCGCCGTAGCCATACCCTCCGCCATAACCGTAGCCGCCATAGCCGCCACCGTAGCCGTAGCCGTAGCCGCCGCCATAGCCGCCGTAGCCACCGTACCCGTAAGCTCCTGATGCGTCGGATATTATCCTCTTTTTTATAACTCTTTTTACGGTTTTTTGTCCCGGATTATTCTTTGGGTCGGAATTTTCCATAATGAGAAATTAGTGGGTGCAAATTAGATATATAGGGGGAAGACTATTTTGTCTTTAATAAATAATTAGAATATTGCTTCGGGGACCTCTATGGTATCTCCATCATAAACCTGAAAATCCTTAGCATTTTTATCGGAAAGTATTGCTTTCAGGTCTACTTCAAAAACCTTAATGCTTCCGTCTGGCATCTTGCGCTTAACGTTTATGGATCTTTGGTTTGCAATGCGCGAAGTTCCCATGGCGCCCGCTATTGCGCGGGAGAGCGTCATTTGCTCCTCAGGCGGGAAGATGACTTCCCCAGGTTTGTTTACCTGGCCGATTACATATACGCGCTGCGGCGCATATTCTCTTATAAATAGGCTAACATTGGCATTCACGAGATAGTCTTTCTCGTAAAGTTCTTTAATTTTGCGTTGGGCGTCTTGAAGGGAGAGCCCTGCAACTTTTACGCTGTTTATAAGAGGGAGAACAATTTCGCCAGTTGCGCTGACACGGCACAAAGTATCCATATCCTGCTCTTGGAATACGCGCATTTCAATAACATCGAGGGGCCTAAGCTTGTATGTAACCTCCTTTTGCGCGAAAGCCGCAAATGGCATAGCGCATGCGCACAAAAGCAAAACTTTTCTAAAAATTGTAGTCATATATCTTTTAAGTATCTAAAATCTCTCGACAATTTCAACAGTTTTTTAAGGCATTTTAAAAATCTGCGGCAATACGCGATGCAAACTTGCAAACCACGCGAAAATACTTAAAACGCGAGGAAAAAAACATTGAAAATCGATTTTCCAAAAGTATTTTTAAGGGAGAAAATAAATATGGAAAGAGACATTATCTTACAAAAGGCCGCAAACGAGTCGAGGGGGCTGGCGATAGACGCGATAGCCGCACGTTCATCCGGGCATCTTGGGCTTCCGCTCGGCTGCGCCGAAATAGGTGCGGTTCTTTTCGGCGAGATTTTAAAGTGCGATCCCGCGCGGCCGCAATGGCCCAACCGCGACAGATTTATTCTGAGCGCAGGCCACGGCAGCATGTTTTTGTATTCTTGGCTGCACATCTCCGGATACAACCTCTCGATAGAGGATTTGAAGAAATTTAGAGTAAAAGGTTCGAAAACCCCCGGACATCCAGAATATGGCGAAACGGAAGGCGTTGAGACGACAACCGGCCCCCTTGGTCAGGGCATCGGCAATGCCGTTGGCATGGCAATTTCTGAAAAGATGGCGGAAGCGCGCTTCAACACTCCTGACGCAAAAATTTTCGACCACAAAGTCTGGTGCCTTGCAGGCGACGGCTGCATGCAAGAAGGAGTATCGGCCGAAGCCGCCGCAATCGCGGGACTTATGAAGCTCGACAACCTCGTGCTGATGTACGATTCCAACGACGTCACGCTCGACGCAGACGCCTCGAAAACCATGTCGGAAGACACGGCAATGCGCTTTGAGTCCTACGGCTGGGAAGTCTCGAAGTGCGACGGGCACAATATTCCCGCAATCCGCAAGGCTCTTACAGACGCCAAAAATTCGGATTCCGGCAAACCAAAGCTCATAATATTTAAGACTGTCATTGCAAAAGGAATTCCGGAAGTTGAGAATTCCGCGAAAGGCCATGGCGAGGGCGGCGCTAAATTTGCGGACGAGGCTAAAAAGAATATGGGGTTGCCCGCCGAAAAATTCTCGGTGTCGGCACAAACATACGAATTTTTCAACAAAGTAAAATCGGAACGCGCAAAAGTATCCGCCGCATGGGACGCCCTGTTCGACGCTTGGAAAAATGCCAATCCCGAGAAGGCTGACGAGTTGAAGGCATGCGTCACAAAGAAGTATTCCGATTCCGCGGAAAAACTTTTGGAACTCATTCCGCCGTTCCCAACGGACGACAAAAGTGCAACCCGCGTATCAGGCGGAGTTGTAATGAACACGCTGGCAGCCAAACTTCCGTACATGGTGACAGGCGCTGCAGACTTGTTTGGCTCCACGAAAAACTATTTGAAGGGATTCGGCGATTTTTCAGCCGATATTAGAGACGGTCGGAATATATGGTTCGGGATTCGAGAACACGCAATGGGGGCAATCACTAACGGAATCGCCTATTACGGATTGTTTGAGCCGTCCTGCGCAACATTTTTGACATTCGCAGGATACATGATGGGCTCCATAAGGGTCTCAGCGCTTTCGCGCCTGCGCATGCAATATGTATTTACGCACGACTCCATCGGAGTGGGCTTCGACGGCCCGACCCACCAGCCAGTAGAACTTGTGTCAATGCTGCGCAGCATTCCGAGGCTCGACGTAATGCGCCCTGCCGACTCAGAGGAGTGCGCCGCCGCATGGGCCCATGCAGTTTCGAGGAAAAGCGGCCCGACAGCGCTCATTTTGTCGAGGCAGAATCTTCCGATTTTAAACGACATTCCGCTTGAAGCGCGCAGGCTTGGCACGCTGCGCGGAGCATACATAGCAAAGCGCGAAACGGGAACGCTTAAAAAGATAATCATCGCAACCGGCTCGGAACTTCAATACGCAGTGGAAGCGGGCAAGATAGAGCCCCAAACGCGCGTAGTTTCAATGCCGTGCATGGAGCTTTTCGAGCGGCAGGACGCCCAATACAAGGAAGAAGTCCTTCCGCCCGACTGCAAGAACAGGATCGCCATCGAGGCGGGAGTCACCGGCATGTGGTATAAATACGCCGACAAAGTCATTGGCACCGACGACTTTGGTTTTTCAGCGGACGGGCCTGAATTGTTTGAAGCTTTTGGCATAAACACAAAATCCCTCCTCGGATAACGTTTTTTAGCGGAACTTTGCGCCTCTGCTTACAATGAAGAGGCGCATTTTTTATATCTTGTCTTGGCGCAAGCAAAAAAATTTTGTATTCCGCCTTGCGGAAAAATTGGAGGAAAATGCCTTTTAATATCGAGGCTAAGTCTATCGGGAATTCACCCGCAATCTATTGGTGGTAAAGGAGACTTATATATAGCTTTACGCTGCAAAAATTAAAAAAATCCTGCGGCACGCTCAAAACGAGAGCTTAAATATGCCCGTTTAAAAAAAACTCTAAATATGCGGAAGAAGCAAATGCAACATGCGGCACGGGCAGTGCGCCGCTTGAGATCCTGCAATTACCAGTTTCGGTCGTCAGAAAAGTCTTTCTTGCCCTCTCCATTGGAATTGAGCCTAAGCGCATACATTTCCGAAGATATCCTGCGGAATGTCTCAATCAAAGGATAGTGCGGAGTGTCCGCTATGTCGAGGAATCCGACGCCTGAATCCGCCTTGTCAAAACGCCCCGTTGTAGCAATGTCCGTCCATTCAAACCAATCCGCGCCTGCTATATTTGGATTGTTTATTGCCGACATCAAAAACGACTCCGCCATTTCGCACTGCCTTTGGCGCGTTCTTGAAGGAATCATTGTCACTCCAAAATTTCCGCCGTCCTGCGGGGCAAAGTGCCATTCGCCGATTAACACAGGCTTGTCGATCGCGCCCTTTGGAAGTGAGAAACCCGCCACACCGAATCTGTAAGTATTGCATGAAACAACATCGCAATACTCCGAAGATATTCTGCATGCGTTTTCCCATTCCTTGCCGCTCATGCTAAAAGAACAGCCTAAATAAAGAAGATTCGGGTCTATCTCCTTAACGAGCCGCCTGCATATTTCAAAATATCGGCGGATATAGCTGTCTTCAAATTCCAGCGCGTCGGATTTTGCTGCGGAGGTTTGCGGTTTGAGGGAACAATCCTCCATAAAATCCTCCCAAGAGGAATATTCGGCGCCCCACGCCAAATTGAAAGCGTCTATCGAAGAGTACTTTTTTTGGAGCATTTCCCTCAGTGCCTTTTTTGCCGGCTGCGAACTTTGGCACGAAAGCACGCCAGTCGCAAGCTCGCACGGCTTTGATATCCACGGCAGCTCCCCGTCTATAAAAACTCCGACGCAATAAGGCGATTCAGTAAACTTTGCCACCTTGCGCAGCTTATCCCTCAAAGACGGTTCAAAGTCCGGATTGAACCAGTCCGGCGGAGTCTGCCACCAGCCATAGAGTTTGTGTTTTCCGTCTATCGGGATATGCGGCCCGCTGTAAATAGTTACAGTAAACGGGATATTCGCGGCTTTAAGGGCGGCGGCGTCGCAAAGGTGGCCCCCCATGTTTATGCCAAAACTATCAACGCGGCTTTTTAAGAGTGAAATTTTGCTCGGAACTCCAGCGCCATATTTTAATTCTATATTGCGGGCGTAAAAGTCGAAAGCCCTCGCGGGTTTCATTCCGTGGTACGCGCGCTTGAAACCTGCTGAATTTGCGGCGTAACGAGGGTCTGAAACATCGTCGTAAAAGAACTCCCTGCCTTCGACAGGAGTCAGGCGGCTTTTGCCGATATGCTTTGACGGGGAATCCGTGGGATCGGCAAAACGGTTGGAATAACCAAGCCCGCACATTCCGAGCGCCCAGAACAAATTTCCCTCCGGGGTTACGAAAAACCATTTTCCGCCCACCTTGCGCGTCGAAAATCTGCCGGTAGCGCCGTAGTTGCGCGAGGGGTCTATGAGCCCGTAGTATTTGTCTCGCATGGGAAGGGCGGGATTAGAAGCAAGCCACTTGCGCTCGCTTTCTGCTCGATCTTTAAAGTCGGAGTCCGACAGAATTTTTCCATTCCAATTTCTATGCTTAAATTGGCCGTATTTGTCGATAAACGGGAAAAACTCATCTTTGGGCATCGAGAGATATTTGTCGTCGAGCCTTAGATAATGCGGGCTAAAAGGGTTGTATCTGCAAGTTTCAAAAACCGATTTGTCGGTCGACCAATCGCCCGCGGCCGGAACTTTAACCGCCTTGATTTTAATATTGTCAAACGCAATTATCGTCCCGCGCGGGACAACCACTTTTATAGTGGCCGCGCTGCCCGCCGTTGAATGGAATACGTTTTTAGAATGTTCGACCCTCCCCTTCCCCACGACAAACCGGCTATCCGTGCCTGACGAATAAACCGCTTTGCCGCCATTCTTAGGCAAATATGAGAATTCGACATACGGGGCAAAACGCGGATTTCCCGCAAGCGATTTGTAGTCGAAAGAAACTTCAAATGCGTTAAAATCAGAATTTTTAAACTCAAAAGCTATTGCGCCCGACTTCGATTCCGCCGCATCGCACACCAAAGATGCGCTGCCCGATATGATTTCACCTTTGTTGGAGGAAATCCGCGACTTCAAAATATTTACACCCTTCGGATGCCCGGACTCAAAATTTTCGTCAACAAGCGCACTTTCGGCGCAACAAATGCAAGCAGCCGACACAATCGCGAAAAAGAACGGAAATTTTAACATTTTTTTAACCTTTCTCCATACCGCAATACTGTATCGCGGCAATTATAAAAAAACGAATTAAAGCCCTATAATATCCGAATAAGTCAGAAAAAGAACATAGCCCCCTTACCCTGCCCGAAAGTTTGAATGCAAGACAATCGTATAACAAGATAGAAAATCTGGCATTTGGCACCGCAAATACTTCGCCCCTTTCTCCGACCGCAATAGAACATGCGGCGACTCTCCGAGCTGTGGAAGAAATTAAAAATTTTTTTCCTTAACCATGTAAACAGGCCGCCGCTTCGATTCCAGGTAAAGTTTGGACATATAATGCCCGAGTATCCCGAGGCAGAAAAGCTGCATGCCGCTAAGGAAGAAAATAACGCATATCATAGATGTCCATCCATACGCAGAATTGTGGTAAAGCAACTGTCTTATGGAGAGTACTACAATGGCAACACTAGAAAATAGGCAGAAAAATATTCCGATTGCCGCCGCAATAACAAGCGGTATAGTGGAGAATGAAGTCAGCGCGTCGAGCGAATACATCACAAGCCCCATAAACGACCACTTTGTTTTGCCTGCGCACCGTTCGACATTTTCAAATTCCAGCCATTTTGTCTTGAAGCCCACCCATTCGTACATTCCCTTTATGAAGCGGTTGTACTCCGGCATTTCCAAAATGGCGTCAATTACCCTGCGGTTGATTAGGCGGAAGTCCCTCGCGCCCTCCACAAATTTTAGCGGCGACAACGAATTTAGAATCCTGTAAAAAGCGCGCGCGCAAAACGAGCGGATAGGCGACTCGCCCGTTCTGTTTTTTCTGCGTGTTGCAACACTGTCGCAACGGTCTTCGCGCATTATCTCGAACATTTTCGGCAACAGCGAAGGTGGATCCTGCAAATCGGCGTCCATGATGGCGGCTATATCGCCTTTCGCCTCGCGCAGACCTGCGTACATGGCCGCTTCTTTCCCAAAATTTCTTGAAAGTGATATGTATTTTACGCGTTTGTCGCGCGCAGACAAGTCGCGCAGAAATTCAAGAGTGCCGTCTTTCGAGCCGTCTTCGACAAAAATTATCTCGAAGTTCGATGCGCCTGCAGAATCCATTACTTTAATAAATTCGTCGTAGAAAATCGGCAGAGCTTCACGCTCGTCGCGGCATGGTACAATGGCGCTAAACATACCCTCGTAAGGTGGGATATTTTTTTCTTTATCAATTGTGGAGTCGGCCGCCATCTTCTTTTTTTTTAATATTATTAAGAGTTGCGGCGCAATATCAATCTATTTTTACCGCATTTCCGATAAGCGTGGGCAGACCTTAAAATTCGGATAAACCTAGAAATGACATAGCCATAAATGGGATTTTAAACTTTGTTATCCGTACACTTAAAAGCACAAGTTTTATACAGAAAAACTGTGCGGCACAAAAATTTTTAATTGAAACCCCCGCACACTGAATGCAAAGTTGCAAAATATGCAAAAGCTCGCAAAAAGCGCGATACTGTTGTTGTGGCTCGCATGCGAGGCAGCCGCATCTTCTACATTCGTGCTTGAAACGGGAGAAATAATAAAGGGCGTTGTTCTTACAAAAACAGCCGAAGACGTGGAAGTAAAAACCGCCTACGGAGATATTAAAATTCCGTACAAGGCGATAAAGACAGAAACCGTCGATGAAACTCCTTCCCCTGCAAATTCCGCGGCGGCTTCCGAATACGGCACGGCCGATGCGCTATATGTTGGAACCGGAACAGGGATTGAGGAAGTCAGGATTGAACCGCCGGCACTGTTTCCCGACAGCGGTTCCACAAACGACGCAAAAGATACATTGGAAGCCCGTATAATATCCTGGAAAAAACAGTACCGTACTTTCTTGGAATCTTGGGTACCCGAGGGGTGGGATTTTAATCTGCGCGGAGGCGCTACAATAGAACATACGACAACATCAAAAACACTTTTCTCTTTTGGCGGCTCCGCAAAGAGAGAATGGGACGAATTTTCCTATTCGTTCGACGCATTTTACGACTACGAGACTCAAACCGACACGTCAGGCGTGACCTCCACAACAACTGATAAATACGGAGCAAATTCGGATTTCAGATGGAACTTTCTCGGTGAAAGTTCAAACTGGTTTTTTTCGGATTTAATATCTTACAGGCACGACGGGATAAAACAAATTTACGACCAAATAGACAACGCTGTCGGGTTGGGCTATACGTTCGAGCTTCCGGACTGGGGGATAAAATGGGACGTTTCGTTCGGACCCGCCGTCAGATATATAGACGCCTACGATTACGACTACCACTGGATACCCATGGCAATACTAAACGAACAGCTAACGTGGGATATTACCGATATACTTCGGTTTGAACACAAGGGCTACATGGGCGTAGGGCTCACTACCGGAAACGAAGGGACGATATATATAATGATAGGCTTGGTTTTTATGCCCGAGGAAATAGTATCGCTCGCGCTGAGATATACAAACGATTACGACTCTATAAATTCGCCTTCCGCAATCAAGAACGAACAAAGGTTGATATTTTCCATAGAAATTCCGATACGCGGGAAACGTTAAGTCACTTAATTCGTAAGTAAACTTATCCCAACAAATCTCTTTTATAAAACTAAACTTTTGGACTTGTTTTTACGACAAAACTCTCACACCACACAAAAATCCACCCACCAAAAAAACTCTGCTTCGCAGAATTATTTTAAGTAATAAATTGCCCATTCTCCAACAATACAATCCACACCCCCAAAACCTTGCGGCACGGCAGTAGTTTTAAGGCGGGATTTTGCACGCAGTTCAAGAAACAAGAAAAGTCCGCGCTGGGTGCGTACATTGACGTACGTGACCTGTGCGGACTTTTCGCAGTGACGCTGAAATGCGCCAAAATCCCGCCTTAAAACCGGGAGGATATTTCTTCGGCAAGCCTATCGAGTTCTCGGAATGTTGACTCCACAGGTCTTCCCTTCACTTCAACTCCCGGAATTTTTTCCGGCTTCACCAACTTAAAGCACGCCTCAATCGGAGCCGTCAGATTTCCTCCCCATCCAAAAGAGCCTATTACGCTATAATATTTTATTTTTGCCCTTAGAATGTTTATTAAATATGCCGCATATACGCTCTTTGGGTGCGGTCCCGTCAAAACCATAGATGTTCCGAAAACTACGCAAGGCGTGTCTATTAGCTGCATAGCAAGCTCTCCTTCGTCCGCGTCCACAAGCTCCGCCTTGACAACGCTTATCCCTCGCGATTTCAGGGCATTTTCGAGGTAGTCAACCATTATCCTCGTGTTGTCGTACATAGAGACGTAGGGGATAAGAACTTTGCGCGCGAATTTGTCGGAAGTCCAGTCGGAGTAAAGGTTGATTATAAAATCGGGTTTATCGTAAACCGGGCCGTGGCTAGGGAGTATCATTTTCGGCTCCAGCTTGCGGACAATATCGAGATATTTTGAGCAGAAGCCTCTAAACGGCATCATTATTTCAGAGTAATAGCGCCGGGCAGCCTCAGCAAGGTTTTCGGAACAGTCGGCAAATAGTTCGTTTGCCGTGTAGTGGGCGCCGAAGTAGTCGCATGGGAAAAGGAATTTATCCTCCACAAGGAAGGTAAACATCGTATCCGGCCAATGAACCCAAGGCGTCATAAAGAATTTTAGCGTGCGCCCGCCAAGATCGATCTCTTCGCCGTCGGCTACAACTTTCATGCGGGACGAATCCACACCAAGCATATTCGACAAGTTCTCCGCACATTTTGGAGAGCATAGCACAATCGCTTCCGGATAGGCTTCCAGTAGGGTAGGTATCGCGCCGCTATGGTCAGGCTCGGCGTGGTTTGATACGATATAGTCGATTTTAAGGCCGCACGCCGAAAGCATGTCGCGATACGGATCGAGCAGTTTTTCGTACATGGTGTCTATAAGGGCGCACTTCTGCGCGCCTTTGACAAGATACGAGTTGTATGTCGTTCCCTGGGGAAGCGGAACGAGCTGATCGAACAATTTGCGGTTTTTATCGTGCAAACCGCAATAGTAAACCCCGCTCGCGATTTCTTTCATGGAGCCTATTCCTCCACTTCTACAAACTGCTCTTTGCCGACTCCGCAAAGCGGGCAAACCCAATCTTCGGGAATGTCTTCAAACGGAGTTCCTGGCTGAACCGAGTTGTCGGGATCCCCCTGTTCGGGATCATAAATATAACCGCAAACTTCGCATTTGTATTTTTTCATAAAACTAACCTTTCTTTTTTCTTGTAGATATTACCTATATTATCGGATAGGACAGAATTTTTCCTAAAAAGTTTTAATTGGAGTCCGCGCCGCCTATTTTCTTAACGGTAATTATTATGCGGGCAGTTTTAGCGAGCCCCGTCGGGAATTGCTTGCGTATGTCCGAATATGGACCTTGCGCATCGTATTTAGACGGAGCCGCAGATTCCGACGCCTGCGCAGCGGAGCCGCTTGCAGTGCCAGACTTTGAAAATAGCGTGGTTTGCGCCATGGCGTCGGAGAGGGTTTTGTCGCTGGTGAGATCCGGGCGTTCAAACTGTATACAATATGGACGGTTTACTGTCAGGACCAAATCCCTAATCTTGCGCTCAAATCGCTCAAATTGGCGCTGTTTCATAATGGTGTTGTCATTATTGTTGCCGTCGGCGTAGAAATAGGATACAGGATTGGAATATATGTAGTCCATATTCACGAGGAGCTTTTTGCCTTTGACCTGCAACAGCTTCATAGCGCAAAATGAGCCGAGATCAAACTCTTCGACATCTCCGCGCAATTTCGGCCTGTTTCTAAACATAGCCTCAATGCGCTTGTCTTTTTCCGCTTGTTCAGCGTTAGGCTCGTATTTGTCGAGGTAGTTTTTGTATTCGCCCGCAAATAGCGATGCAGTTTTTTCGCCCTTTTCTATCGCGCTTTCAAGATCTTCTATCTGGGTGGAAAGTTTGCCGATTCTTCCTTGCGCCCCGGTAATTTGATTTTCAAGGCGGGTGACTTCCCCTTTTAAGCCGATTAGTTTTCCGCGAGCCTCATCAATAGGGGCGATTTTCTTTGCTTCGGCAGTTTTTTTGGCAGTTTTTTCAGAAGAATTGGAATACTCTGCCATATCCACAGAAGGCGCCGGGTAGCCTTTTGCCATATACCTTTTAACGAGAACCTTGCCGTCAAACCCCTTATATTGGGATTCTCCCTCGGAAAGAACGAATGTAAACTTATCTTCCGGCCTGCCGGCTATGTGAGTCTCCACAGTTATGGAGTACTTCTGTGCCGACAGTGTGACGGCGAACATCAATGCCGTCGCGTACGCTGCTAATTTCGTTTTGGTCATAATAAAAAAAATAAATGGATAAATCTTTGGTATGTCAATTAGTTTTGGCGCTTGGAAATCTCGGCAACTATACGTATTTCCCCATATTCAGCTAAAACGGCGATTTCAGGGACATATGCCCGCGCAGGCATTGAAAATTCTGCCTTGCCCAATAGCCTCCTGCTTCCATCTTTTATTTCGACAATTTCGCATAAAAAATATTCAAGCTCTTCTTTTTCTTGAATATTTTTATTCGCGCCCACATCTTTTGGATTTTCCGCAAGTACACGGGCGGCAGCTATTTTCTCTTTAAGCGCATCGGAGCCGGAAGTTTCCCCGCTTGATTCAGTTTTTTCGGAGCGCCGGGTTTTAGGAGAAGGCGCTTCGCCTGTCTGCGCATGCCATGAGTACGGATGCGGCATTCCATATTTTCCGGAACGCAAAGGCCTGCGCTTGGGCGCTTCGCGGACACTCCCTTCGGGCGCCAGAATAAGATTCCCGGCGGCGTCCTCATAATAGTACTTGTCCCCGATTTTTACAGGATCAGAGGCGTACAATAGAATACCCGCGGCAAACAGAGCCGCCGCGGCAAACGTTGCAAATTTCATTGCCGCAATATTCTTAAAAAGGTGGTTCTTTTTCAAGTAAAAAGCTCTCTCGCAAGAAATCACATTCCAAGATATTCCTGCATTTCCTCTTTTGGTATCACATACTTTGGCGTGTACGATTCACCGTCGAGCTTTGCCTTCAAATCTACGTGAATAAACCCTTCCATTACGCTATTTGATACAACAAAATTCGTAAAGTATTTGGTTATTTCAGCATTGACCTCCGCCTGCGCGGCGGCCGCGGCGGCGTATCTATAATACGGGTCTTTTATTGTCGACCTCTCAGCGCCGCGGTTAGCCGCTTTTATATGGTTTACAATCAACTTAAAATACTCGCTATATTTTCTAAAAAACAGCGACTTATGGATTCTCGGCCCGTCGAGAAAAGCGCGCCGGTATTGTTCCGCAATCTTAGAAACAATATCCGATCCAAGAGCGTCGGCAAATGTGTTTGTACGAACAAACCTCATAATCCAGTAATTCATGAGGCATTTTTTAGAGACGAACTCCCTTTGCCTGTCGTATTCAGCCTTGTCAAATTTGCGCCACTTCCGCAAGTGGTCGATGTCTATAGGCGCGAGCCTCGCCCGGGCAGACATATCCTCGCGCACTATGCTCTCGACGGATTTTATGATTTTCTCGCTACCCGGCATCTGAAACGGAGATGTCGATATGTACGACATATTCACCTCCTTGAAAAATTCGATTCCCCTGCTCGGCGCTATTTCCAAAAGTCCGAGAAGCTTTTGCGACTGCATGTCGACAACCATCGCCCCTCCCGCGCCGAGATTCGCCGCTTTTGAGTAATCCGCCACCCCGAGTGAAAAGGGCCCCTTCCGCATGACGGGATATATAGAACGCCTCGACCCTTCCTTGTTTGCGCCGATTATCGCAATCCTCATGCCCTCGAACGACTCCGGAATCTCCGAAGCTTTCGGGAATTCTATCGGGTTTACGGGAATATCCTTGCCGACTATCGCAAAAGCAAACATCGAATCTGGCGAAACGTAAATTTTGTCGCTTTCAAAAGAAATATCCGCAAAGTCCATTGCAAATTTTCCGTCTATTACTTCGAGCATTTCCGCCGGGAACAGCACAATTTTCTGTCCGTCTATCTCCAAAAAATATGTACAGTACGACTGGTCTCCGACTTGTTTTATGAATACGTTTTTATAGAAGAAATCCTCCATTTTCTTTTGGCCGCCGTCGTATTCATCGGGTTTTTTGCCTTTTAGAATTGCCGCGTCAAGCCTCGCATTAAGCTCGTCGAGTTGCGCGCAAAAATCGCCGGGAAACATCTCTTGTATCCCCGCCCTCAAATCCCCAAATTCGGGCGGAAATTTTTTCATGATATAGTTGTGCCGGGCTAAGAATTGCCTGTCGAAATATCTTATCGCTTCGTCCGGATTTTCGTTCATATGCCCAAGCGTGTTTTTTAGTATCAAGTTGTAATCGCTCTGAGGGACATCCTTCCACTTGTCTTTTACGGCGTTAAACGCCTCTCCAAGCCGCATAATCGAAGAAACCTGCGCGGCGTAGTCGCCGGAATATATGCGCGCCACAGAGTTTATTATTGTCTTAGACTCGTCCTTTGAGAGCTCAAAATCCCTGATTGCGTCCCTTATGGCAATCGCCGCTGTTTCTTGCCTAGAAACGAACTCGTATTGTTTGTCGTAGTCGTTCGGGAATTTTTTTGCGGCCATGACCCTTATTTCGTCGCCCATAGACGCGGGAACACCCTTTCTGCGCTGGTCAATTTTTGCCATTGCAGACTTTTGGTCGGCAAGCCACCGCGCACGGTCTTTTTCGCGCGTCGGAAAGAGCTCCTTCGACCGCTTTTCAAGCTCTTCCAACCGCGGGTCGACGTATGCGACTTCCTCGCTTGCGGGAAATAGTTCTTCCCCATATTTATCGTAGCAATACCAGCCGCCGAGCGCTGCGAAAATGACTATCAGAACAATTATTTTCATCAAATAAAATAATAATATATGAATACAGGTATTGTCAAAACTATTATATATACAAAAATCTTCCAAATCTGTTTTGGATCGTCTGCGATTTTTACGGAAATCTTTACCGTATTTCGCGCATAAAAAAACCCAAAAATCCACTTTGGATAATCGGGAGGGGGGAGTAATGCCTTTTCACAATACTAAAAATTATATTTTTCAAAGCGCGGTTTTAATCAACCGGCACGCCCTTTGAGGAAAATATTTTTTTCGCCAAACATGGATATAAATAAAAAAAATTTCAGAAGCCAGCTAGTCTACGGCTAAAATACCGCACAAAAAATTTCCAGATTTGCTCAAAGAAAAAATGCTGCACCACAAAATGCAGCATGCACTCTGCGGTGCGGCATACCGCCAGACAAGGCGGCAGCCGGCGCATAACTTTATAAGTTGGCAACAGCCTCTTCGGCGTTTTTCCTTATCTGAACCCAGTCTTTCGCATCAATCAACGAAGTCGGGGCTATCCACGAGCCTCCTATGGCGGTCACGAGCGGTGAGTCCGTGTACGACTTCATATTTGAAAGCTTCAAGCCCCCAAGCGGTATGAAACTTATACCGAGATGCTTGTACGGAGCGGCCATGCTCTGCAAATGTTTCATTCCGCCGGAGCTTTCCGCCGGGAAGAACTTCATAAGCTTGCAGCCGTGCTCTAGAGCCTGTTCTATTTCGCTCGGGGTCATTATTCCAGGCGCAAAAGGCAGGCCAGCCTCTGCAGCGGCGTCAATTACCCTTACGTTGCAGCCGGGACTTACGCCAAAATCAGCGCCACGGCTCTTGGCTTCGCGCGCCTGTTCTGGCGTAAGAATAGTCCCCACGCCAAGCGCAAGCGGAAGCCCCGCGCCGGCTATAGCCGAAATGCACTCAAACGCCCGCTGCGTACGGAGTGTCATTTCAAGCGCTGTGACGCCGCCGTCGCAAAGCGCTTTTGCAAGATCGACGGCTCCGGACGGATCATTTACTGCGAGCACCGCAACGATGCGCGCCTTCTTTAATGTATCAGTCAAATTTTCCATATTATAATATGATTTTTATGACGGGTTGTCTCCTTTAATTTTAGGAAGTTTAAATTGGGAAAGTTTTGCGCGCAGTTGCTCGGCAGTTTTTTCAAGAGAGTCGGTGGCAGCCTTGAACGCGCCGATTTTATCGCGCGTCTGCGCCGCAGATTCGCTGAACGCGTACATAGTCTTGCTTATTCTTGCCGCCCTGTCGGCCTGGGTCTCCACGCCGCCGGCAAGCTCCTCAAATTTCGGGCCGACTGCCGCAACCTGTTCCGAAACGGCCCGCATATTTTCCGAAACCCTGTCCATCACCCTGAGCGAACGCCGCATTAATATCACAAAAGAGCGCATTTCCACGACGCCCGACTCCACTGAGTCCCGCATATCCGAGACCATTTTTGATATGTTCATCGCCGAAACCGCGGTCATATCCGCAAGTTTTCCTATCTCAGATGCGACAATCGCAAACCCACCCCCGAACTCGCCCGCCTTTTCGGCCTCAATTGATGCGTTAAGAGATAGAAGGTTTGTGCGCTGGCTCACTGTGTTTACAGTTGTGACGGCCGAAGATATGCCGTCGGTTTTCTCCTGAATAATGGAGAGCCTTGAAGCGACAGACTCTGTCGCCGAAAGAAGCCCTGATGCGTTTTCCGTGAGGTTTGAGAGATATTGCTCGCCCTCGCATATGCCGTCGACGCTCGCAACTATGTCCGCTGCGGCCCTGCGCGCCTTGGATTTAAGCAACTCCACCGAGGACGATATCGATTCCGTTGCTTTTGAGACGTTTTTGAGAGCTCCCGCCTTTTCCACAGCTATTGATTCTATTTCGGCAGCCCCTTCAGAAATTTTTACGGCGCCCGCTGCGAGGCTTGCCCCGCCGCTTTGGACCTGCCAAACGAGCTTGGAAAGATACCCCGTCATTTTCTCGAGGGCTACGCAAAGTGCGAATATTTCGCTGTTGCTCAGCCTGTCGGGGTCGGTCAATTCTGAAAGTGTCTCCCTCGCGCCGCGCAGGTTGCCGTCGCGTATCATATTAGACGCCTCAACAAGCCCGCCAGTCATCTCCTTTCCCCTGTCGGCCGCGAGCCTTGCGGTAAACGCTGAGAACCCGAGCATCAATATCCCGATGGGCAGCAGGAAAAATATGAATCTTTCGCCCGCGCGGGAAATGCGGGCCATAGCGTCGTACGAATCGCTCCTATAGAAACTAACCCCTATTACCATATTCCACGGCTTAAAATAGGTGTAGACTGACGTAATGTCGCCGTCCCAGCCTGATTCCGCAACTTTGTAACGCTTGGAGCCTATCTTTCCGTCAGGGGCGTTTAATGCCTCCGAAAGTATTTCCATAACGGCAGTTCTCCTGTCGTCGACGCCGTCGGACTCCACCGAGGTTGAATTAAGCTTTCCGTCTTTGGAAATTCTCCACACAGCGCCGTCGTCCGGAGTCAGCTCAATTGCCCATACAAAGCCGCTTGATCCGAACCTTGTCCCCTCCAGATATTTTAGGACATAATCGTGCGAATTTTGTTTAAAACCGTAGCATACAGCGCCTATCACATTGCCGTTGTTGCCGATTATCGGCTCGTAGTTTGTGGCAAAGTCTATACGCTTTGAATATGCCGATCCAGAATATCCGCGCTTTGACAATATTGACCTTACAATCTGCGAGCCTTCACCGCCGGTTGCCGGAATAAAATTCCCGATATACCTTCCGCCGGAGGAATCCTCGACCGTCGACACTGCGCGCAACATGTCCCCCGCGTCGTTTAGGCGAACGAGCAGCGCAAACTCCATGCCGGTGTCCGATTTCAGCGTATCAAAAATATCGCGCACCTTCCCCTCGGAAGAAACTATGCGCCTGTTTGAATCGAGCACGAATTTCACTTTTTCCTTGCCAAACGAAAGCTCCGGAATTTTCACCAGGCGCTTGTCAGAAGGATCGTTTTGATTTATTATTTCGGCCTCTACGGACGCTTCGGACATTCCGGCATGCCCGAGCTCTGCAAGCCTTGAAAGCAGAAGTTTGCGCGCATTGTCTATCGAAGCGTCCCTCGAGTTTTGTATTATTGAGCATATTTCGCGTATGTCGGCGGCAAGCTGCGTTGCGTTGCGCTCTCCGATTTTGTCGAATTCTTTTTCGGCAATGGCTCGTATATCGGAGTTCATAATGAGAATAAGAGCGGCCATCGCTATTACAGGCAGTGCCGACAGCCCGACAAAGAAAATCATCAAAAGCTTGGAGAGCGATATTTTCATTTTTCCGCCTCCTCTATTTTGAACCTCGAAACAGCCTCGAGCACGGAAACAGAAACGGAGTCGAGCGATTTCACCGCGGCGCGGAACTCCGAAATTCTATCTCTTGCGCGAACTGAAGAGTCGGATAACTCGAGCATTGTCGCGTTTATTTTACGGGCATTTTCGGACAACTCTCCGATACCCGACGCAATATCCTCAAACTGCGGTCCGATAGCCTCGATTTCAGATACTGTGCGGGCGAGCATGTCGGCAGTTTCGATTATGATTTTTGAGCTTTGGCGCATTTTTGCGCCGAACCTGTCCATTTCCATGACGCCTGAGTTAACCGAGCTCTGCATTTGCCGCACAATGTTTTCTATATTGGCGGAAGCAATCGACGTTTTGTCGGCGAGCCGCCTTATCTGCCTTGCGACAACCGCAAATCCGAGGCCAAATTCACCTGCCTTCTCAGCCTCGATTGATGCGTTGAGCGACAGCAAGTTTGTCTGCCTGCTTACGTCGTTTATGGCGGTAACTATGCCAGTTATCTTTTCTACATTGCCGTTTATGACTGCGAGTTTTCCGGCGACATTTTCCGCGGCCGCCGTAAGGGAGTCGTAGTTGTTTTTAAGCAGCTTTATAGACTCTCCCGACTCCCTCGCGATGTCCAAAGTCCGCGAGACTTCAAAAGCCGATCCTCTCGCGGTTTTGTTCAGAGCTTCGGAGGCGGCGAGAATCTTTGCGCCGGTCGAAGCCGTATTTTTTGTCGATGCAGCCTCCTCAGATGCGATGGTGTCGAGAGTGTCGGAGGTGTCGGAAATCCTGCCCGCCCTCTCGGCTACGTCGACTCCCATGAGCTTCAGGACGCTTATTAATTTTGTGAGGCTGCGGGCCATCAACAATACGGCGGTAAAAAGCTCGTCGAACTCCTCGACCACGCTGCTCTTGCCGGAAAGAATTTTTTCGGCCGACGCAATATCCCCGCGCGACTGCGAGTTTGCAACCCTCACAAGCGCGCGGATTGTGCGCGACATGCGCGTTGCCATTATCCACGCGATACCTATGGCCATTGCCGCAAAAATCGCGCCCGCAAGAAGTATTTTGCGCGTCAGCGTATCGGTCTGCTCTATGAGGTCGGCGCGCCCGAACTGGAATTCGCGCTCGTCTATCATTGTTCCTATAAGCCAGTGCCACGGCCGGTAATACGTGTATGTGACAAGTCTTGCGGCGTCGCCCGACTGCCCCATCGGCAGCACGAGCGAATCCACCGCAACTTCCGAGCCGCGGAGATTTTTAGCCTTGGACAATGCATTCAAAATAAATTCAGAACGCACTTTTATGTTGTCGTCGGCAACGGATATTCCAACGGCGGTGGCGTCGCCCGAAACTCGTATGACGGGGTTTTTGGGATCGGAGTCGTCGACAATCCAAACGATTCCGCTCCCACCAATTTTTATGGTTTTCAAATATTCCTCTACTTCTGCAGTGGATGAGCGCCTAAGCCCGAAATATATCCCCCCGATTATCTCCCCGTCCGAAGAGGCAAGCGGTATGTAGTTTGAGTCTGTGCTCCTCGCGCCGGCGTCAGTTCCAGATTTGAACACTGAGATTCTCTCGGAGGAATCGTCAGAGTACGGCAAGAGCACTCCGGCCGCCCTTTTACCGTCGGCGGCGGGACCGGTTCCGGCGAGGGCGAGAAGGCCGTCGTCGGTCTTTGCATATATGGCGATCTCGCAGCGCAACCCGTCTTTCAAGCGTTCCATAACGCGGGATACGGCATTCGCGGGGTCGTCGGATGGAAGATTTGGATCTACGGGATACTTTCCGAATTTAAGGAGTCGTATCTGGCGCATTGAGTCGGAGTCTGGATTCCCGAGAATGCGGGTTGGAATATTGGACGGAGATTCTGAAAGTGACGGCGTACCGAGCTTTTCAAAAGCGGATATTATTGAGGCTCTCGCGGCGTCTGAAGCGTTTGTTTCGTTTATTCTTACAATCTCGCACATTTGGCGAATGTCTATTGTAGTCCGCTTAGCGTTTTCCACAGACATTCCCCTAAATTCCGAAGTTGCGGTGCGCACTATGTCGGCCCCCATGAGCTTTATAAAAGCAAACATTCCCGCCACCGGAATCACCGTGACGGCAAGCCCTATCCCCAAAAGGGTAGTTTTCATTGAGGCCTTCATTTAAAATGGGATTCAATCACAACGGCGCGCTTCTTCAAGTCTATTTTCTCCATAGACCGCGGCGGACTTGCGCGTTTTGCTTAGGCTGGGCATAATGCGCGTCGCACGGACTCCAAAGATTTTTATTCCGCCATATCCATGGCATAATGTATTCGCGATTAGCATTTAAATTCGCGGTCAATGGAAAATTTTGTTGCCCGCCTGCTATTTTCGCGGCAAAATTTACTTAAATTACATCCGTATGAAGAAGTACATTATTACACTCGCACTTGCAATCACCGCATGCGCGGCGCCACGCGCGATGGAAATAGAATCCATAAAATTTGATGGAGAAGCCGACTTAAACGGTTGGTACATTTCGCCGTCGAACTGCGCAATAATATCCGAAGGCGTTTTGCAGATTACAAACACAGTGCGTTCAGAAAAATCCCGGGCGGAGATAGTAAAAGATCTTCCGATAAATAAAGTCGCAGGAAGGAGAATTTACGCCAGTGCCGAACTCGCGCAAGATCTTACGCCTTCCGTTTCTAAGTGGGGAGGCAAAATATTCCTTATAGAAGGCGGCAGCAATAGATTCTATGTGTACGCCGGCAAATATATTGCTCCGGGAAAGTCGGGTTGGGAGAAGGTTTCGTTTTTTACGGACGTTCCGTTGGACTCTAAATTCCTGAAGATTCACCTCGGAGTGGAATCGTCATCGGGCAAGGCAATGTTTAAAAACCTGAAAATTTCCTCGCAAGACATTCTCGCGGAATTCTCAAAAATTGCGAATATCGGCTTTGCGCAGAAAGACTACGAATTAAAGGCATTTAAGGCGTTCACCCCCGCCGGAGTCGGATACAACGCCTCGGAATTCGACACATCTGAGACGGAATTTGCAAAAGTTCCATTCAGTATCCGGGACTTTCACCGCAACGGAGACAAATTTGCAGTAGCTTTAAAATCCGCCTTATTTCCCTCAGGGCTTGAACGGGCAGAAACGGAATTTGCGGGCATTGAGGCTTCTGGCAAGTTTTTGTACGTCCTGCATTTTGTTTCAAACTCCAAAGACGGAGACAAAATAGGAACATTGGAAATCGAGGGCGCCGGAGGCAAGAAGGCGGCGTTCCCAATAGAGGCCGGGAAAAATGTGTTTGACTACGCGCGCGCCTCCGCAAACGCCGACTGCATATCCGTAGCCCCGTGGCAGAAATTCGGGCAAACTTACACGGCGTGCGTCTCAAAATTCCCAATTCCGGCCGGATTCGGAAATATAGCAAAGCTTGCATTTACCCCCGAAAGCGGAGCCGCAACATGGGTTTTGCTCGGGGCAAATATATCCGAGCGCGACGTCGCCTTTCCGAAGACCTGGAACTACACCACCCGCGCAGACGACGTATGGAAACCCATGCCCGAAAAATACGCCCCGCCAGCAGCGCCCGGAAGCGTCCTCGACCTTACCTCTATAAATCCCAAGGAGACCGCCGGCGACAGAGGGCGCGTAATAATCAACAAGAAAGGCCGCCTTGCATTTGAAAAGTCGCCCGATATCCCCGTGAAATTTTTAATACACATTGGCGGCGATTTCAAGGAAATGTCGAACCAGAAAGAAGCCGCGGCCTACGCCGCTAAACTGCGCCAAAACGGATACAACATGGTGAGGCTCTCACCCGACCGCGATCTGATGCGCGGAGCAAAGGCAGACGGCGAATTAAACGAGAAAACCCTCGATCTCTTTTTCTATTATATATCCGAGCTGAAAAAGAACGGAATATACATAGAGTTCGACGCCATGGCAAGCGGCATAGGATACTCTGTAGGCGACTCGTGGGATCCGCGCGAAAAACGCAACTTTAAATATTCAATATACAGCGACGACAAAGTAAAAAAGAATTGGGTCACCGGGACAAAAAAAATTCTCACCACTGTAAACCCCTATACTGGCACAAAGCTTGCGGAAGACCCGCAATTAGCCCTCGTCATAGGCTTCAACGAGCTTGAATTCGGGCTTTCAAAGCATGGAACATATACCGAGCTGCGCGAAGAATGGATAAAATTCTTAAAGCGCAAATACCGCAACGACTTCCAAAAGCTTTCCGAAGCATGGAAAGACAATATCCCTGGTGGAGCTGCCGATTTCGATTCTCTCCCGGCATTCGACAGGTCGGAGGGCAACAAGCTCAACCAGCGTTCCCGCGACATAAACGAATTTATAACCAAATTGGAACGCGACATGTTAAAGTGGTTCAAGCGTCAGTTCCGCGCCATGGGCTTTGAGGGCCCCGTGACAAATTTCAACATGGGAAAATCTATGCGCAACATTCTCTCCCGCAAAAACGCCGACTATGTTGCCATGAACAACTATCATGCCCACCCGTCAAACTTCATAGACATGGGCTCGCGCATATCACAGCAAAGTTCTGTCGGGGAGGGCATAAACATATCGCGCGCATTTGCCGCAACCAAAGAACACGGAGTCCCGTACGTTATAACCGAACACGGGCATGTTTTCTGGAATAAGTACAGGTACGAACAGGGATTCGCAACAGGGGCGCATTCCGCGCTTCAAGGCTTTGACGGCATAACGTGCTTCGCAAACCCCGTCACCGCGAAGGACACTCCGCCCGCGGTTTACCCGTTCAACAATGCCCCTGACGTCACAATAAGGTCGCAGGAATTTCTAACAGCTCTTATGTTTTTGCGCGGCGATGTTGCGGAGTCGGAATACGAAGCCGTCATAAAAATCAATGAAAAGGACATCTACAAGTCCGACTCCTACGAGTACGGCATGGACGCCCGCCAATCAAGGCTTAGCCTGCTTACGAAGATGTCGGTGGAATCCTCCCCGAGATACAAGCCGGCCGAAAACGAAATTGCCTTCGACAGGCTAGGCGGCTCTTCGCTGATACTCCACAAAGCATACGGAAATATTGCCGACACCCAGCATTCCGACTTCGACCTCACCTCGGCGGTCGAGGAGATGCGCAAGCGCGGAATGCTCTCAAAGAGCAACAAGACAGACGTCTCAAAAGGCATATTTGAAAGTTCCACAGAGGAGATATACATAGATACTCCGCGCAAGTATATGACAGTAAACACTCCGCGACTGCAAGGCATGAGCGCCCCCGCCGGAGAAACCGCCAAGCTTTCAGACTTTGAAGTAATCTATACCCAGCGCAATTCAAACGTCACCATCGCGGCGGTGGACGGCTTAAAGCCCATAAAAGAGGCGCGCAGGTTCGCTCTTGTAATCTCCCCGAATTCACTGAACTCCGAAATGTCGTTTACTGACGAAGACATGGTAAGCCTAATAAACATAGGCAAGCCCCCGATGCTCGTTGAGACTGGGAAATATAAAGTCGCTCTCTCCACGCCGCACTGGAAACAGATGAGGCTGTGGGCGCTTAATATGGACGGTTCGAGATTGCAGGAACTTCCCTTAAAAAAGTCCGACGGGCGCATAGAGGCGGAAATCGACACTTCAAAGCTCCCGATTCCGTGCGTATTTTTTGAACTGTCGGCAATGTAGGCTGTTTGGAAACAACCTTCCACAAGGGCGCATTTTGGAATGCGCCCTCTTTTTTTAGGCCGGAAAAATATTTTTTAGAGTGCAATTTTTCCGAGATAAGGCTGAAAGCGCGCCGCATAAAAGACGTCTTGCGCTCCGGCGAAAACAGATAATTCAGTCCTACCATAAAAAAGGCATATTGCAGAATGCTAAAAAACATTTTTTGGCGGTTTACAGATGCCGAAACTTGCCAACCCGCACCCCGAAAAAATTTCTTTTCATAATATTAACACCCGTAGAATTCTTTTACAGATAGCGCGCGGAAGGCAGTAAAAAATTTTGCATTTAGGCCGCCCGGCTGGGCGAAGTGGAGCGAGAAAAATAAAAGGCCCCCAATAAATTCCCGCCAAATTTTTTATTCGATTAAAAATAGTCGGCAAAAACTCGCCGAACAGTTTTTTTTTATGGAACAAAAAAAGCGGACTCCTTACGGAGCCCGCCTAAACAATGTAAAAATCGTCAGTTTTTGCGCAAATACTCGACGCATGCCTTTATGACGGGCATCGGATCAGACGCGATATTCTCGTTTTCGAGGGTCAGGAAACCGTCGAACCCTTGGCTGTCAAGCTCCGACAAAATCGCCTTCATATCAAAAGCCCCGGTCCCGAGGACAACGCACTGGTTCTTCGGCACGCCAAACTCCTTCTGGTCTTTAAAATGCAGCGAAACATATTTCCCCCTCAGAGTTTTAAGCCCCTCGACAGGGTCAATTGCGCAAAGCGACCAATGCCCAATGTCAGGATTGGCCTTTACATTGTCGTAGCCCGACGTGTACTTGGCAAGCACCATCGGCTCCCAATACTGGTTTGGGCTTGTCATAGAGTGGTGGTGCACGCACATTGTCACTCCGTACTTTTTGCCGACCTTATCCCAAATCGGGAAGCGCGCCACGGGATTTTCGCTTAAAACCCTGTCGGCGCCCATTTCTTTGGCGAATTTGCAGACGGCCTCTATGTCTTTTTCAGTCTCTGTGTCGTACCTGCTTACTACGCCAAACGCGACCATTTTAAGCCCGGAATCCTTGAAGAGCTTTTTCATGTATTCGAACGCTTCCTTCGGCATTTTAGGCCCGACTTTAACGTTCGGAAATTTGTCGCTAAGCGTCTGTCCCGGATAGCACTCGACCCCGTCTATGGGGAGAGTTTTTAGCATTTCAAGCGTCTTTTCGAGAGTGAAATTCCTAAAAGTATAAGTCTGGACCGCAATCTTGCGGTGGTGGTCTGCCGCAAAAGATGCGAGCGGGGCTGCTATGAGAGCCGCCGTCAGGGCGAGTATTGCTGATAATTTTTTCATATTCAAATTTCTTGCAATTTAATGTTTCGGTTGGGGCAGATTAGTGGGTGCGCAGATACTCGACGCATTTTTTTATTTGCGGGAGATTGTTGTCCCAATCGGCCTCATATTCGATAACGAGGAATCCGTCATACCCTTGGCTGTCGAGTTCCGCGAGCATCTTATCAACACCGAGGTTTCCCTCGCCGAACGGCACGCACCGCCTGCTTTTCGCGCCCAAATCCTTGAAGTGGACCGAGCCAATCTCGCCTTTTAGGATTTTCAAATTTTCAACAGGGTCGATTCCACTGAGAGCGAGATGCCCTACATCGGGGTTGGCTTTGACATTGTCGTATTTCGAGGCGTATTTTTTTACGAGTTCGGCGTCGTAGTACTGGTTGGAACTCGTCTTTGTGTGGTGGTGCACGCACATTGTCACTCCGTACTTTTTGCCGATTCTATCCCAAATCTGCCATGAAGCGACGGGATCTTCTGTAAGAACGCGCGTAATTCCCATTTCCTTGGCGAACTTGCAAATCGCCTCGATATTCTTTTCGCTTCCGCCGCCGGTGACCCCGAAGCTTACAGGCTTTACACCCGCGTCTTTGAGAATTTTTTTAAGGTATGCAATCTGTTCGGGATTGAGCGACGGGCCGACTTTCGCGTCGGGATATTTTCCTCCGAGCTTCTGTCCCGGGAAGAGCTCCACGCCGTCGATGTCGAGCGTTTTTATGCGTTCGAGAGTCTGCACGAGGGTCATTTTGTGCATAGACCAAGTTTGGACTGCGATTTTTCTATGCTCCGGGCGCGCGGCCGAACCGCCGTCCGTGAGGGCGCACCCCGCAAGAAAGAAGAGCGCCGCAACAGATAAAATTAGACGTTTCATAAGAACTTATATTTTCACTATTGCCGATTTATGCAAGCATATTTCCAGGCACTTAGCCTCTCCTGCCTCAAAAAAAAATTGCATTTGCTCTAAAAATCGGAGATACTTTTGCTTTCAACTATCAACGCAATACATTATATATATGAATAGAAGAGATTTTACCAAAACAGCAATAACTGCACTATGCGCATCGGCCGTTGCGCCTGCTATGGCGTCAGCCCAGTCGCAAGGCGGCAAAGATCCCGCATTCAAATGCAAATTTGCCCCCAATCTCTATCAATTCAACGCCACCTGCAAGGGGATGTCGCCTGAAGACAAAATACGCTACATCTACGACAGGGGTTTTAGGGCGTTGGAAGACAACGGAATGCCCGGCCGCCCTGTTGAAGTTCAAAACGCCATCGCAAAGACGATGGAAAAACTCGGAATGGAAATGGGGGTGTTTGTCGCCCACGCCGAATGGGGCAACGCCTCTATGACGGGCAACCGCATAGACATGAAAAAGCGCTCGCGCGATCCACAAGCGTGCCGCGAATACTGGGCGGACAAAATGAAAAACGTGTGCGAACTCGCCAAGAGGGTAAACGCCAAGTGGTGCACGGTAGTCCCCGGGCTTGAAGATCCGAGTCTCGAGCCTGAATACCAATTTGCCAATGTCACTGAACATTTAAAGCGCATTTGCGAAGTCTTGGAGAAAAACAATGGTCCGACTATCGTGCTTGAGCCGCTCAACATAAAGAACCACCCAAGCCTTTGGCTGAAGAGGATTCCGCAGGCCTACGCGCTTTGCAAGGCTGTTGGCAGCAAGCACTGCAAAATTCTCGACGACCTCTACCACCAGCAGGTCACAGAAGGCTGCTTGATACCCAATATCGACGAGGCGTGGGACGAAATAGCATACTTCCAAGTAGGCGACGTTCCCGGGCGCAACGAGCCCACTACCGGCGAGATAAACTATAAAAATGTATTCAAGCACATCTGGAACAAGGGCTACCGCGGAATAATAGGAATGGAACACGGCCAGAGCGACCGCACAAAGGCTGGCGACGAGAAAATGATAGCGGCCTACCGCTCCGTCGACGTCGATTAGCCGCGCGCATAAAAAACGTGCGGGATTGCCGCCTCTTGCGGCAATCCTGTATGCGCAGGTTTTTAGCAAGGGAATATCTGAGTACAACGCTCTCACGCCGCGCGCTTGCGGCAATCCTGTATGCGTAAGTTTATAGCAAGGGAATGCCCCAAATTCAAGCGGGGAGTCTTTACGCTGCAAAAATTGGGCATTTATCGCCGGCTGAATTCGATATTTTCGGCGCGGTGCATCAAAAGTTATTTACAATATTCAAGGCGGTTCCCGATAGGAGCCGCCTTTTTAAGTTGCGCCGCATAAAAATTCTTCCGCCCCCCATAAGCGCAAGCAGCCAAAATTGGGGAGCCGCGCAGCAGGCCGCAAGATAGGATATTATAAAATTTAGGCAAATACCCCCCCAAAAAAATCTCTGCAAAAGAGATTTTAATTTATATGCGGTCAGAAAAAAACCTCTCCAAATCTTATTCAGGGCGCACTGCGGGTATGCGAAAATACCCAGGCGGCGCGCGTTTTTATTTGCGCGCTCGTTCAAACGACAAAAAAACGGAGGCGCAGATTTTTACTGCGCAAAACCTCCAATAGCCGAATTACCTTTTCCGCCCAATTGAACGGGCGATAAAAAAAGAATATTTTATAAAAAACTCTCCAATCAGAGCGCGTTGGAATCGGAGAGTTGATTCATTGCGAACCAGCCTTTGCTTATCTCGACTCCGCTTTCATTTTTGGACGAGCACCCGCCAAGCATGAGGGCAAATGCGGAAATTATGGCAACAATAATAATTTTTTTCATAATCGCGCGATTTTGGCGGATTAATTCAAAAAAGGCAATTCAATAAAAAGTTGCAAACGTTCGGATATTTTGTTTGACTCCCGCGCTATGAAAAAATTTGCGTCAATAACAGCCGTCGCGATTTTTGCTTTCGCGGCGCAATTTACGGCCGCTGCGGACAACGCCGGAAGCGATATAAACTCAATGCGCGAACGGATAAAGGAGCTCGAAGAACAAGTTGAGCAGCTAAAAGCCAAGCTTGTCGAGCAGGCGAAGCTTGACGCCGAAATAATTTCCATGGCGCGCGCCGAAAACCGCGCGCTGAAAAAGCAGCTGCGCGCCGCCAAGCGCGCCGCGCGGTTAGCCAAGATAGAAGAGGAACCCGAAGTGAAAAGCACGAAGGAAAGAGCCGAGCAAGTCGAAAAAAAGACCGAGGAGCGCATTTCCGAAAAAGAGTCCGAAAGCGAAGGCTTTCACATGTTCCCGTTTTAAGGGCAATAAATTTTTAACCGACGTCCGCGCGCGCGCAAAACGCGCGGCCGCGCAATCAACATAAAGAAAATGTCAGAAACAGACTTCAAAAGCTCATTAAACCTGCCGAATACGCAATTCCCCATGCGCGGCAACCTTGTAAAACGCGAACCCGCGCGCATAGAGCATTGGGAAAAAATCGGCCTATATAAAAAGATTCAGAAGCTCAGGGAAAATTCGCCGAAATTTGTGCTCCACGACGGCCCGCCCTTTACAAACGGCGACGTCCACATAGGTACAGCCCTAAATAAGATTCTAAAAGACGTAATCCTGCGCTACAAATCGATGAGGGGCTTTGCGACGCCCTACATTCCCGGCTGGGATTGCCACGGTTTGCCGATAGAGCACAAGGTCGTCAAGCAGCTGCGCAAAGACAAGCGCACCCTCGATATTCCCCAACTGAGGGAAGAGTGCGCCGCATTTTCGGAATCTTTCATAGAAAAACAGAGGGCGCAATTTGTGCGCCTCGGGGTTCTCGCGGACTGGGAGAACGAATACAAGACCAAGAAACCCGCTTACGAAGCCGACATTCTGCGCACGTTTGCCGCATTCATAGAGCGCGGGCTCGTTTACAGGAGCAAAAAGCCCGTGTATTGGTCGATACCGTGCGCCACGGCTCTCGCCGAGGCTGAAATCGAATACGCCGAGCATACGAGCACTTCCATATGGGTAGCCTTCAAGCTCGACGAAGAATCAAACAAGCGCCTCGGCCTCAAAGACGCCGAAATCGTAATCTGGACGACCACCCCGTGGACCCTGCCCTCAAACCTCGCAATGGCCGTAAATCCGGACGTTGAATACTGCGCGGTATCCGCCGGCGGGAGAACTTTTATCGTAGGCCTGCCGCTCGCGGACTCCTTCATAAGCGATTGCGCCCTCGAAGACGCAAAAATATCAGTTCTCGGCAAAGGCTCGGACATTGAGGGAATAGAGGCTTTCCACCCATTTATAAACCGCAAGAGCAAAGTTTTCTGCGCGCGCTACGTCACAACCGACTCCGGAACGGGAGTAGTGCACATCGCACCCGGCCACGGGCTCGAAGACTACCAAGTCGGGCTCGAGCACGGCCTTGACATCTATTCCCCGCTGGACGACGAAGGCAAATACGTCGACGACGGGCAAATCCCCGCGGAACTCGTCGGGATAAGCGTTCTCGAAAATTCCGAAGGAAAGAGCGCCGCGAATGAAAAAGTCCTCGAAATAATTACAAACAACGGCTCGCTACTAAAATCGGCGAAGATTTCACACCAATATCCGCACTGCTGGCGCTCCAAGACGCCCGTTATCTTCCGCGCGATGGACCAGTGGTTTGTTGCTCTCGACAAGGACAACCTCCGCAAAGAAGCGCTTGACGCGATATCGGAAGTTAAATGGCTTCCCGAAAGAGGCGAAAACCGCATAAGGGGCGCGGTAGAATCGCGCCCGGACTGGTGCATTTCAAGGCAGCGCTCGTGGGGAGTCCCGATTCCGGCATTCTACGACGCCGACGGCAAGGCGTATCTCGACGCCAGTGTCGTGAAGGCAGTAGCCGACAAAGTCGAAAAGCTCGGCACCAACATGTGGTACAATATGTCCGCAAGCGAGATCCTCGGCGGGATAACACTTCCTGCGGGCTGGCCTTCGGCGGACAAGCTCGCAAAGAGCACCGATACGCTCGACGTATGGATAGACTCCGGTTCGAGCCACAATGCAGTTTTGGCACGCAATCCGGATCTCGCCTGGCCTGCCGACCTGTACTTTGAGGGGTCCGACCAGCACAGAGGCTGGTTCCAAAGCTCTTTGTGGACGGCAATTGCAACCCGCGGTCGCGCGCCGTACAAGCAGGTTATAACCCATGGATTTGTTGTCGGGCAAGACCGCAAGAAGATTTCAAAATCAGCGGACGGCAAACCGCAAACCTCCGACATGTACGTCGGGAAATGGGGCGCCGACATAGTTCGCTTCTGGATAAGCTCTGTGGACTACCAGAACGACATTCCGATTTCCGACGACATTCTTTCGCACATATCCAACGCCTACCGCGGCGTGAGAAACACCATAATGTACCAGCTTGGCAACTTGTACGACTTCGACCGCGCAAAAGACGCCGTTGCCCCCGAGAAGCTCGATGCGCTCGACAAATGGGCGCTTTACAAGACTGCGCAGTTTGTCGACGAAGCCCAGAAGGCGTACGACGCCTACGAATTCCACAAAGTCTACAAGCTAATCGACAATTTCTGCGGGGTGACGCTGTCCAGGGTCTACCACGACATACTCAAAGACAGACTCTACACCTACGCGGCGCATTCAGCCGAGCGCCGTTCCTCGCAGACGGCGATAGACATTATAAGCGACGCCCTAATAAAAGTGGCGGCGCCTATTCTAACCTTCACAGCCGACGAAGCGTATTCGTTCAAGAACGGCGCGGAATATTCGGAAGACTCCGTCCACTTGCAGGATTGGCCGGAAATCGGCGCCGAGTACCGCGACGAGATCGCCTACGAAAGGGTCGAGAGGGTTTTGAGCCTGCGCGAGAAGGTAAACGAAGAACTCGAAAAGCTCCGCCAAAACAAGACTATAGGCAAGAGCCTCGAAGCCGAAATAGAAATAATGGTGGGGGCAACCTCGCCCGAGGCGGAGGCTCTGCGTGAATTGTCCGGAAATCTGCCCGAGATATTCATTGTATCGGCAGTCAGGGTAGTCGAAGGCAATTTTGAAACGCCCGCAGTGCGCGCGGCAAAAGTCGAGGGGCGCAGATGCGCCAGATGTTGGAGAGTAATGCCCGATCTGCCCGAAGACGGCATCTGTCCGCGATGCAAAAAAGCAATGTCCGAACATATATGACGAAAAAATCAGCCGCAAAAAACAATAGCGCCGCGCCAAAAAAGAAGGCGGCGGCAAAATCCGCTACGCCGGCAAAAAAGCCGGCTGCGAGCAAGTCGTCGGTCGCGGTAAAAGCCGCAAAGTCGGCTTCTGCGGAAAAGTCCGTGAAAAAGAAGCCGGCCCAGATTAAGAAACCGGCTCCGAAAAAAGCAGAAGCGCAAAAGAAAACTGTTTTCAAGGCTGCCCTAAAGCAGGAGGCAGCTCCCGCGAAAAGCGCGCAAAAAAATGCGGCGACAACCCTATTAAAATCGCTTCCCAAGGGTAATACTAAATCCCACAAACCCGACGGCACTGCAAAAATCTCCATAAATATGCCGGCGAATGAAACGCCGGAATTCCGCGAGGCCAAACAGCCCGAGCCGATAAAGCCAAGGCGCCAGAAGAAAAACCATATCCGCCCGTCCGATTCCATTGCCTTCACGCTCGAAGATCTCGACGCGTATCTTGAAATGCGGGACTCCGGCGCCGGAGCCCAGCAGACAAAAGCAGTCGTCAAGAATGTTCCGGGCAAGGCCGCCACACCTAAGGACACTTCGGCGAAAGTCCAGATGAAGGCTACATCGTCTCCCAAAAATCCCGTCGCGGCAGCAAGCCTATTCGATATTCTCGGATTCAATCCTGTGGAAACACCCTCTCTCGAAAAACACAGGGAAAAGGATATTCCTCGCAAGTGGAAGAAATATTACAACATGCTCGTAGACCTCAGGAAGAGGCATTCTATGGGCGCGGAAAGTATTTCCGGAGAGGTTCTGAAACGCTCCGCAAAGGAAGATTCGGGAGACTTGTCCTCGTACGGGCAGCACTTGGCGGACGCCGGTTCTGAGAGCTTTGAACGCGACATGGCCTACAACTTGCTCTCAAATGAGAAGGAAATGATAGCCGAAATAGACGCCGCTATTGAACGCATAAGAAACGGCACCTACGGAATATGCGAAGTGACCGGCGAACCTATACCGGAATCGAGGCTTGAAGCCATACCATTCACGCGCTGCACAAAGCGCGGGCAGGAGATTAAAGAGGCCGAAACCCGCAAGATGAAATCAGTGCAAAGGTCTATATACGATATGTCCGAAGGCCAGTCCGGCACTACAGAGGACGACGAGGACATGTCTTCATAACAAGGTTGCACGGCAAACGAAACTAGCGGGAGCAAGAAAAAATAAACTCCCGCGAAACAAAGAAATATTTTGCCACAGTTGGAAAAATCATCAAAAAAAAGATCTTCCGCCGTATTTTTCGCGACGGCTACATTAGTGATTATCCTCGACCAGCTGACAAAGCTGGCGATAGTCGCCAATATTCCGTGGGAGAGAGGGAACCCGACCTACCATTTTGGCGCGGAAAGCTCGCCAATTGCGCTGATAGACAACTTTCTATACATAGTCCATATAACAAATGAGGGAGCAGCCTGGGGCATACTGTCGGGGCAGACATATCTGCTGACATCAATAGCCCTCATCGCGCTCGCGGCGGTTTGGATTTTCAGAAAGCAGCTCGGCTTCGACTCGAAATGCGGGCAGCTTGCGCTTGGAATATTTGCCGGCGGAGTCGTTGGGAACCTCATTGACAGAATATGCTATGGGCATGTTATAGATTTTATAGATGTCCATCTTCCGATTGTAAATTACAGATGGCCCGCGTTTAATTTTGCAGACTGCGGGATAACAGTCGGTGTCTTTATTTATATAATAATGGTAATACTTGAAGAACGGGGAAAATCTTCCTCAAAAAAATAGCCCAATGAAAAACAAAATAGCGTCGTTTGGAGAAATTGTCTGGGACAGTTTTGGAAATACCGAAACTTTGGGTGGAGCTCCGCTTAACTTCGCGTATTTTTGCACAAAGTTCGGCTGCGACGCCGCGATAATAAGCGCCGTGGGGCGCGACAGATTCGGAAAGGCGGCGCTCGCAAAAATATCCGAAAATTCCATAAATTCCGACGCTGTCATTGTCCACGATAACCTGCCGACCGGCATAGTGGACGTTGGGAAAGGTCCCGATGGACTTCCCGAATACGACATTCGCCACCCCGCCGCATGGGACGAAATCGCGCTAACCCCCGCCGCAAAGGCGATAGTCGCCCGTTGCGACGCTTTTTGCTTTGGGACGCTATCCCAGCGTTCGCCCGTTTCCGCAGGGACTTTAAGAGAGTTATTAAAAGTTCTCCCCAAACATTGCCTAAAAGTCTTCGACGCCAATTTGCGCCAAAAGTACTTTAACAGTGGTGTCTTAAACTTCTCGCTTTCAAACGCCGATATTTTGAAGCTAAACGACGCGGAATTGCCGATAGTTTTTGAAACAATATTCGCGAAAAAAAGCCTCGATTTCGATATAGCCGCAAACGCAATTTTAGATGGGTATCCGTCATTAAAATATCTTGTTTGTACCCTCGGGGCTGACGGGCATATTATATACGGGCGCGGGAGGAATCCACTAAGGGGATTCCCAAAACCTGTTGAAGTTGTCGACACGGTTGGAGCCGGCGACGCATTTACGGCGGGGTTTGTGTCGGCGATACTCGGGGGCGCAAGTATTGAGGCAGCCTCCGAGCGCGCGGCGGAATCTGCGGCATTCGCATGCTCGCGCTGCGGGGCTATCGGATAATTTTTATAGGCGCAAGAATATCCTTCGGATTGTACTTTTTTGCGGGGTTCGCCTTCTACTTTAAGGCGGGATAAAACATTTTTTTCTGGGCGGCTAATTTTTAAAGAAAATATTTTCTTTATCTCCGGAGATTTTTATTGTTTTATTTTACCGAAGCTTTTCGCGAAAACAGAATTAGCAGCGGACTTTACCGCAACCGCCGCATTAAGCGCCTATATTTTTTGCAAAAACAGCGGATTTCGCCTCTGCCTTCCATTTTGGCATGCAAACTATATTTTTGCACGTTAAAATAAGTTTTTCACAATTTGCATCATTTTATATTTCCTCAAAATATCATAATATAAACACACATATAAACTTGACATTTTATTCAACCCATTATAGACAAATTTTAATCTGAAATTTTATTATAAATGCAAATGAAAAAAACGTTCGCTCAGAGTATAATTTGCTCAATTCTGGCGCTCTCCGCTTCACCCCTCACTTTCGCTGAAGTTTATAATTATGTAGGCAAAGAAACGTACTATTCGCTAGACGACCCAAACTCTTGGTCGCCCAAAGGGGGCTCGAGCGGTTCGTATGAATGGATAAATGGCCAGACCCTCATATTTGACTCCAACACAAATGCCGGGGCAGCCAATGAGGTTGCAGTAAAATATCTAAAAGACGGCGATACCCCGGATATAGAGGAGATTATTTTCAAAACAACTACGAATGTACAAGCCTCATCTTCAAGCAACACTACTCCATATACATCAATTAAAGTGGGAAAAGTGACGGTATATGCAGGTACTCAGGACAAACTTTCTACATTCTCAAAAATTACGTTGGGCGAAGTATCAATCGGCGCGGATTCCGAGACCCCCGTATCAACTTCCACAATATTCTCGACTTCTTTCAACAATAACGGCAACGACTATTTTTATAATTCAGCCACCGATAACTCAATATCGGCAGATATCGGGCGCGTGACCCTAAACGGTGCAGTACCGACTAATCCAAACGACCAAAATACTACCCTATGGTATATAAATAACCAAGCTTCCGCCAGTGCCAATTACAAGTCGGGCGTAATTTTGGTAAATGGAATAGGCGGTATAGGAACTGTAAGAAACAATTTTGGCGACAATGTTGAAGGCAGCACGACTCTCGTTTTCACAAATACGTCAGACGCATCTTTCAAAGGCGTATTGATGGACGACTGGAACTCGGGTTTAAAACTCGCAAAAATAACCGTGATAATGGACGGCGCAGAAAACGCCACCCAGACTATCCGCCAAGTTTCCACATCGCCAAACGGTGTGTGGAATAGAAACGATTTGGATTCTGTCGGGACAATAATAAAAAACGGGACTCTTGCCGTATCCACAGCAGGCGACGTTGAACTTTCGCGCGTCAAACTTGAAGGCGGAGCGCTGGCAGTCGCCACGAGAGACGACGCGGGCGTCGGCGGGACTCTCTCGGTGCGCGGAATAGACTGGGAAGGCGGCGAAATAAAACTGGCAATCGGCCACACAACGCTTGAATCCGCAACAGGAATAAAGCAAATAGGCGGCGAAGACGCAAAGTACGTATTTGAAGTTGACTTGTCGGACTTCGCGTCTGACATGACATTTGAAGGCGACGAATACACTCTCTTGCTTTCCGGCGTAGAAGCATTCGGCGACGTATCAAAATACGAAGCCAACCTAATCTATAACGGAGCTGAACTGAGCGGCATAGATTACGAGATTTTATCGACTGCATACGGGCTTAATATCGCGCTTTACGGAACAATCCCCGAACCCTCGGAAGTTGCGCTATTTATAGGCGCGGCCGCGTTGCTCCTTGCCGCATATAAAAGAAGTCTGCGCAAATAATGCGCTGCAATCCATAAAAAACGCCATAGTCCACATCATTTCTAACGGCTATCGCGATAGAATGAAGCGGTGGGGATAAAAAAATATTGCCTCGCGCCTTTTTTAGCCCGCGCTTAGCATTGATATGGATTGAAACGGCATAAATAAAAAAAAACTCCGCCAGCCCGCATTAGGAAAGAAATTTTTCAACAGATATTTCCGCGATTGCTTTAAAGACAATAAAAAGCTCCTATCATGGGAGCTTTTTTTGTTCGCGCTAAAATCAATCCATTTTATTCAAAAATTCGCAGGGAAAGTTCACATACGTAAGAATCCAGATTTCAAATTGACTTTTTTATAAGTGAATATATCATATTTTTATATGAGAGCTATATCTTTCCTTGCTGCAATATTTTTATCGTCCATTGCTTTTGCGGAATCTACAATCTACGAATTTTACCGACCGACCGATAACGGGAAGGCATTAATAAATCCCGACATGGGCTGGTGCGCATATTTCTATTCATGCAGAACCGGCAACTACGGATATTTTCTCGAACCATCCGACACGCTCGAATGGTTTCCGGGAGTATCGGTCGTATATATGAGGCTTCCATGGGTGTTCATAGAACCCGAGGAAGGCAAATTCAACTTTGGAGTGCTCGACACTCCCGCCCAGAGATTCATAGACAAGGGCAAACAAATCGCAATAAGAATAACATGCACGGAACATTGGATTCCGTGGGCAACCCCCAAATGGGTAAAAGACAAAGGCGCAAAGGGAACTCAATTCCACATACGAAAAGGCCCCGTACCCGACGGCCCATGTTGGGAACCCGACTATCTCGATCCAGTTTTCCTAAAATATCTCGACCGAATGGTCGGCAAGCTCGCCGAAAGGTACGACGGCAATCCGAATGTCGCCTTCATTGACATCGGCTCTTTCGGCATATGGGGCGAAGGGCATACAGGCTTCACAAAAAAGCTCAATGCCAAAGAGAGCTTTGCTGTGGCAAAAAAACACATAGACATATTCAAAAAACACTTTAAAAAGACGCAACTGGTAATAAGCGACGACGTCGCAGGCTCGAACGCGCCCGGGCCGCACTTCCCCGCGACCGACTACGCACTATCGCAAGGGGTGTCTTTGCGCGACGACAGCATTCTCGTTGACGTTCCAAGCCAAAAAAAGAAATCGTGGTACCACGAAAAAATGGCAGGCCTTTTTTGGGAAAAAATGCCGGTCGTGCTGGAGCACGAGCACTACGGCCTCTCTAAGGCAAGAGGCGCATGGGACGGCAAAAAACTCGCGGATTCAGTAGAGCAATACCATGCAAGCTACATGTCAATCCATTGGTGGCCGGAGCAGTTTTTAGAGGAAAACGCCGAATTTGTGGGTGAAATCAATAAGCGCCTCGGGTATCGGCTATTTCCCGCCGAAATAAAATTCCCGACCGAAATGGAAATCGGCGAAGAATTTCCCGTGGAGTTCAAGTGGGCAAATTTGGGAGTCGCGCCGTGCTACAAAGGAGGCTTCCCCGCGCTTACAATAAAAGACAACAAGGGTGGAATAATCGCGGTCATGGTGGACGAATCGCTAAATGTCAAAGACTTGCCCGTATCCGCCAAAGGATCGCCCAGATATGTAGAAAGTAAAGGAAAATTCAGGATAGGGTTTAAGACTCCCGCAGAATTTTTTAATGAATTTACTCTAAAAATGGAAAAACGCAATGGAGCCGAATTTTATGCAGGCCCTGTGACGCCTGCAACCCCCGCTGGCGAATACAGCGTTTACATTTCTGTCGGCAAGCGCGACGGAACACCTATTTACGAACTGCCCCTCGAAAACTCCGACGGACACAAGCGCTATAAGATTGGCACAATAAGCCTAAAAGAACCTAAAACACCGGGAGTCGAAATAAAAGTCCGCGACGATTCTCCACAGGGGATAACTTGGTAATGTCGCCGCCGCACATAAAAACTGTTGACAACTACATGTTTGAAAAGAGAATAAAAAAGCAAACTACGATAATTAAAATATCATGAAATCAAAAATATTAAAAATCCTTTGCGCGTTAATTTTCGCAACCAGCATGTTAGCCGCCCAAGACACATATTTTAACGTATTCTTAGGAGGCACTGACTTCGCGCCCAACGGAACGAACGATATGTCGGATCCCTCAAACTACTATACATTTAGCAAGGACGGCAAAGAATCGACAAGTCTATGGGGGGGCAAATAATAAGATAGATATTTCCGGAACAGGTGTGCCATTGCAGTCGATGCAAACAATAGATTGGAGCAAGTGGGTTGCCTATGGAGACATAAACTATACGAATGACAATGGGGAATCAACCTTATACACGTCTCCCCAAAACCTAATTATGAAAAATTCGCTCTCCGTGAGCGGGCAACCTCATACATTTTTTAAATACTCCGGGACCGCTACCGTGACATTTGGTTCGTCCGATAGCCAAGACGAAGAATTCCTATACCACACCAACTCTTTTCATAGTATAGGGCTAGGCACTGTATCTTTTGTGCGCGATGCCAATGCCGCACAAAGTACTTTTTCATTTCGAATCAACGCAGAGGCAAAATTTGAAAATGGAACTACAATAATAGGAGACGCCTCAAATAAAAACGGTTATTTTGATTCTGTGAAAATGGCAAATACAGGAATAAAAAACAGAGGCAATCTCGAAATATATGCAAAATCCATAAACTTTGGGAGCTATTTAAATGCAGATACCACTGGAACCCTGACTGTCTATATACCCGACCAAGCCCTCATAGAAAACACTCCGCTTGTGGAAATTGAAGGAGAATTCCAACACCTCGATAAAGTAGTATTCGACTTTATAAACTACGCAAATATAGGAGCCGGAGAATATATATTAATATCGGCAGACTCCCTCGGCGAAGGTTTTAGCGACATAATTTCCGACGACATCGAGATAAAGAATCTGACACTAAAAGACGGCTACACAAGCGAGCTCGAATGGGTAAACGGAAGCAATCTCATGCTGACTGTAAGCGTGCCTGAGCCCTATGAAACTGCAGTGGTAATAGGAGCATTGGCTCTCGCGCTTGCAGCATATAGGCGCCGCTTGTAATAGAAATTTGCATATTTAAATTGAAAACCCGAATATCACTCTTTGGCGATATATCGGGTTTTATTGTATTGCCGAATTGCTTTGAGATACATTTGTAGTATCGACTCCCATAGGCGTAAATAGAAAAAACATCGCAGGGCTTTTATATCTTTTACATCTGGGCGCAAAAATTAATTACATTCGCTTACGTTCAGACAATATTCATATCCATCGCGATCTCGGCGGGACTAAAGTTTATTGGCTGTCATTAACACTCATTCCACGAATCAATATATCTATAAATACAGAAAATATTGCTTAGTTATTGCAGACGCTCCGTTAAAAAAGCAGCATTTTATACAACCGATTAATTCCGTAGGAGAGTAATAAAGCAATTATTTTTAAAATTGAAAACCATAAGGCACTTTTAATATAAAAAGAGAGTTTTTTATGAAAGTCTCAATAGTAACAGTATCATTCAACAGCCAGAACACAATATCAGATACAATAAATAGTGTTCTGCATCAAACATATCCAGATATTGAATACATAATTGTAGACGGAAAATCAAGTGACAACACTGTAAACATAATAGAAAGCCTCAAAGACAAATTCAATGGGCGCCTTAGATTCATATCCGAGCCCGATAATGGCATATATGATGCTATGAATAAAGGCATAAAAATGGCGACCGGAGAAATAGTTGGGCTATTAAATTCTGACGACATATTTGCAAGTAATACAGTCATAGAAAAAATAGCAGACGCTTTTAAAACAAGCAATGCCCAATGCGTGTATGGGAATCTGGTAATTGTTGATAAAAACGATATAAATAGGGTAGTAAGAGAGAGCAACTGCGGACAATACAAACAAGGCTCATTTAGACGCGGTTGGCACCCTCCGCACCCAACATTTTATACGTATAAGAAAAACTACGATAAATATGGCTATTACCGCACTGATTTCAAAATTACAGCAGATTTTGAATGTATGATGAGGCTATTGGAAGAGAATGGGCTTCCGAGTAAGTACATTGACGAATTGATTGTAAAACAGCGCGTAGGCGGCGTAAGCACAACTTTCTTTGGGCATATAAGAGGAAACATAGAAACGCTGATTGCTTTCAAGGCGAATAATAAGAGAATTCCATTATTATGCCTTCCCGGAAAAATTTTCCCCAAAATAATCAATTCATTGAAAAGGAAACTAAAATAAATGAAAATAGCAATAATAGGCGGGAGCGGATTTGTTGGAACAAGTCTTATTAATAAGCTAAAAGAAGACAATAACTACCAAGTAAAAAACTTAGATATAGCCCAGAGTAAAAAGCATCACGAAATAACGTCAATAACAGATATAAGGGATTATTGCTCATTGACAAAATCGTTGGCTGGATGCGATTGTGTTGTATTGCTTGCCGCCCAACATAGAGACGACGTATCCCCCGTATCCTTGTATTACGACACGAATGTAAAAGGAATGGAAAATGCGCTAAAGGCAATGGAAGATAATTCCATAAAAAGGTTAATATTTTATTCGTCAGTCTCCATATACGGCCTAAATACAAAAAATCCGAACGAAGATACTGTGCCATTGCCGTTCAATCATTACGGGAAGAGCAAATGGGAAGCTGAGATTATACTAAACAAATGGAAGGATAAAAATCCGGATGCAAAAATAACAGTAATACGGCCTTGTGTTATATTCGGAGAAGGCAACAGAGGCAATGTTTATAATCTTCTGGCACAAATAGAATCTGGAAGATTCCTAATGGTGGGATCCGGAGAGAATAAGAAATCTATGGCCTACATAGAAAACATTACTGGCTTTACAAAATACATACTCGAGAGGCAGCAATCTAATTATGAAGTGTATAACTATGTAGATAAGCCTGACCTTTCAATGAATGAGCTAATTCGCATAGTAAACCAATCTCTTGGGCACAAAAGTTCCCATATAAAAATACCGTACTGCATAGGGCTTTTAGGAGCGTATTGTTTTGATATTTTAGCAAAAATTTTAAGAAGAAAGTTTGTAGTCAGTTCAATTCGCGTAAAAAAGTTCTGCGCCAATTCGCAGATATCTTCAGAAAAAATGTTGGCAACTGGCTTTACCCCTCCTTATACCATTGAAGAGGCATTAAAAAGAACCATAAATTATGAATGGCCAGACGAAGTCCACTCGAAATAAAAGCTGAAAAGCAAATAAGAAGTTCCTGCGGGTAATTTGCAAATAGACTGAACCTTCACTAATAAATATTGATGCGCTTGCGTTAATTATATTCCAAGCGACATTTGTCCACTTTCCGGGGGAACATTTTTGTGTTTCCCCGATTTTTTTGGGGCAGATTCCCGAATATTGCAACCGTGCAAACTATCCTTCTTTTGCCCTGCCCTTCTGTTTTCAGAACATAATTCCAACCCAAACTGGCTGTCTGAATCGCAAGCAGAAACTTTCCCGTCCTCCAATTTTTTAGAACTGCGCGCAAAAGAATGCGCTTCGGATTTTTCCTGCGTTTCCGATGGCATAGATTTTCTCCCCACCGAAGCGTCAGGATTGCTTGTCGGAAGATTGACGCGTTCATGGATATTAGAATCCTCCTTAGTACTTTCTCGCGGCTGGGCAGATTTTGCCCCAGTAGACAGGATTTCAGAAGGGTTTTTCCCAGGAATGGCAGATTCGGCGGAAGTGCCGTTTTCATCGGCTGAAAACGACAGTTTTTCGCGCGCGTCTTCCACCATTTTTAGGAATTCATTCTCCGAAAGCACACGCGTGCCGTATTCGCGGGCCTTGGCAGCCTTGGAGCCGTCTATTTTGCCGTCGGAAACAAGAAAGTCGGTAGATTTAGAGACGTCGGACGCCGAGCGCCCGCCAAGGCTCTCCACAATTTCCTTTGCCTTTGCTCTCCCCATGCTCTGTAAAGTCCCCGTAAATACGAAGATTTTTCCCGAAAGTGGAAGAGAGCCTGCAGAGACATTTGAAGGCGACTTTGAGCCGAAATTTAAGCCTGCCGCACGCAATCTTTCAATGAGAGCCCTGTTATTTGGGTCGTCAAAGAACGCGCGTATAGATAAGGCTCGGACAGAGCCACCTGAAGAATCCGCATCTTTCTTTTTTGAGCGCGAACCGAAGCCTTGATTGCTTTCCAAGTCTTCGAGCGGAGCCTCCATGAGAGCATCGAGCGTTCCGTATTTGCGCGCGAGATCCTTTGCAAACTGCTCGCCGATTTCTAGTATGCCGAGCGCAAAAATCAACCTCCAAAGTTCGCGGTTTTTAGACGCCTCTATCGACGACAACAAGTTGCCCGCACTCTTTTCTTTGAAATTTTCGAGTCTTAGCAAGTCGCCGAGGGTTAACTTATATAGGTCAGCAGGATCTTTAACGCCGAGAGTTTCCACAACTTTGTCTACCGCCGAAATACCGAGCCCCTGAATATCCATGCACGAGCGCGATGCAAAGTGTGCAATTCTACCGCGGACTTGGCTGGGACAGGACAAATTTGGGCATCTGTAAATTGCGCCGTACCTCACCAGGCGCGAGCCGCATTCCGGGCAGTTTTGAGGAAATTCGTACGGCACAGCCGACTGCGGGCGGAGTTCTTTTACGACTTCGAGAACTGCCGGTATTATTTCTCCGGCTTTTTCAATAACAACGGTATCGCCGACGCGAATGTCTTTTTCTGAAATGTTGTCTGCATTGTGCAAAGTTGCACGCGATACAGTTGTTCCCGATATAAAAACCGGTTCCAGTTCTGCGACAGGGGTAACTGCGCCTGTGCGCCCAACTTGCAGGGTTATGGATTTTAGCTTAGTGTTGGCTCTTTCGGCGCGATATTTCCATGCGACAGCCCATCTCGGGGCATGGGAAGTCATACCGGCACGCGGATAAAGAGAACAATCGTCAAGTTTGACGACGGCGCCGTCTGTGTTATATGGGAAATCAGCCCGGACTTCTTCCAATTCGCAAATGCGTTCAAACGCCCCATGCGGGCCCTGGGCAAGCTTGGTCCATGAGAATGATGGCAACCCCCAATTCCGCAATATTTCTGCAAGTTCCGACTGGCGGCGGAGTGTAAATCCTTCCACGGCGCCAAAGGAGTAGAAAATCACTTGAAGATTCCTTTGTTCGAGGACGTTTTTGTCAAGCAGCTTCAATGTTCCCGCCGCGAGATTGCGAGGGTTGGCGTAAGGAGATTTTCGGCTGTTGTCTGGAATTGAGTTCTGGGCTTCCGAGTTTTTTGATATTGCGGCGGCGGAAAGCCTGTCAAATTCCGCGCGTGTCATATAAGCCTCGCCGCGTATTTCAAGCAGGGAGGGAACGTTTGTGCCGGTTAGCCGCATGGGTAGATTTCTAAGGACGAACGCATTGCGCGTAATGTCGTCGCCCTTAGTGCCGTCGCCCCTTGTCAAAAGGCGCACAAGTTTACCGTTTTCATAGACTGCGGAAATGCCCGCGCCGTCGATTTTTGGCTCCACGCAATACATAAAATCTCCCCCGAGACCGAGAGTTTTATGCAGGCGAGAATCAAATTCTTCGAGTTCTGAAGAATTAAAAACGTTGTCGAGGCTTTTCATTGGGGAGAGATGCTCGACAGCCACAAATGCCCCTGACAGATCGTTTCCGACAATGCGCGAGGGGGAAGATTCATCGGCGTATTGTGGGTATTTTGCTTCGAGTTTTTTTAATTGCCTTACGAGGAGATCGAAGTCGTCATCGGAGATTACCGGTGCGTTTTCGATACGGTACAGGCGTTCGTGTTCGGCGATTTGTGCTCGAAGTTTAGCGATTTGATTTTTTGGGGAGTCTTGTGGCATAAGAAACGTGAATATTTTTATTAATATGGGGTATTTCGCAAGAAATAATAAAGGCACTTTTATGATAAAGCTAATTGTGGAACATTGGAGAAGGAGAAAAAAATTTAAGATTTTAGTCTGAGTGGACAAATTTTTTTAAATATTCAAAAAAAAGGCTTGCCAAGTGTATGTATTTAGTATGAAGTGAACGCTTCAAAAATTCTTTGGAGAGTCCCTATCGTCTAGCCCGGTCTAGGACATTGGATTTTCATTCCAAGAACCGGGGTTCGAATCCCCGTGGGGACGCCAGAGGGTTGAGATAAAAAAGCTCGAACGAAAGTTCGGGCTTTTTTCATTTTCTCGCTGCGAAGTCGGGGGAAAAAATTTTTGCCGAAGGCAAAAACCCGCAGGGCAAGCGCAAGCGCAGTTCAATCCATCGACTTCGCCAGAGGGTTGAGATAAATGAGAGGCAAGTTGAAAAAAAGAGCATTCCTACTATACTAATCCTCAATGTCTAATAAAAGCGTTGTCCTTAAACAAAAAATATGCTTAAAAATCCCATATATCGGAAAGGACAATATGCCAAAAATCTTAAAGCTTTTATTTATTGCGTACATACTATTATCTACAGGATTTTGCGTTGTCGGGCAATCTGTATGGCACTATCCGCTCTATCTCGACGGAAACTATCCGTACGCAAAACGTGTCGAAATAACATTTGAAAATAAAACTACAAACGAACTCGATGGAGAAATTTTCCGCATACCTGCAAAAAAATTGGGAATAGCCTCCCGTCCAACAAAAGAATTAAGAGTCATCGGCGAGAACGGCAGGGAACTTCTTTTTGATGTCATTCCGGAAAGCGATACAATAGGAGAGAATTCAATCCTCGCCGTGCCCGTAGCCTGCAAGCCGAACTCGAAAACGCGCGTTTGGGTATATTACGATAATCCCCACGCCTGGGAATTGCCAAGCAACCTAAATGCCGAAGATGTATCTGACATAAACGAAAAGCTCGATTTTGAGACATTAGATAAACTCCCTCCCGCCGGCTGGCACGACAACTCAAAGGAAAATTACAAAAACTCTCTTGAAAAAAACGGCGGCAAAGACGATAGCAAATGCGTAAGCACTACGGCAGGGAAAGGCTCCACACCTCAATGGGTGTGCATATCAAGGAGTTTTAAGGTAAATACCGGAGATAAATACAAACTTAGCGGCTGGGTGCGCGGCGAAAATGTAAAAGGACAGGCCGGTTTTTATATTCATGAAGGGCAAAAAAATATACATAAAGACCAAAATAACGGCTCATTCGACTGGAAGAAAATAGAATTCGAAGGAATTATCCCTGAAGGAGTAAAAGAGTTAAGCTTCGGAACCGTCCTATACGCAACAGAAGGCAAAGCATGGTTTGACGACCTGCAAGTAAATATAGAAAGAGCACAAAAAAATAATGTAAAAATAAGCATAGGCCAACCCGAATCGCTGAAATTATCATCGTCAGGTGAAAGCGACAAATGGCATCTTTCAAGCGCAAAATATCCTTCAAGAATAAAATTTAGCGTGAGAAATATCTCGCCGTTGAAGAAGGAAAACGTCATCGCATGCGCATCAATCAATAGAATAACAAATGCAAACTATGATAAGGAGTCGTTTGCAGTAATAGTTGACGGCAAACGCAGGCCATTTTTCCTCGCCTCCGGCTATATGCTGGCCTCTCTTGGGACCCTTGAGCCAATGTCGGAAAAGGTATTTTATGTATACTTAAATAAAAATAAAAAGAACCAAAAATTAAATATAAAGGGAGATTACGCGAGCGGAATATTAAGCGATTATAAAGCCGACGTATCTGCTTCAGCCGACGTAGACAATTTCGGGAAAATAATGAACTCCGCTACAAACCTGTTAAAAAATCCAAGCTTTGAAACGGGAGCCGAATCGTGGGGCGGCACAATGGATACAGAACGCGTAGCCGCGAAAATCGTGGAAGGCGGACTATACGGAGAACACGCGGCAATGCTTGAAATAAAAGACCCACAGAATAGCGACTGGCACGGATTCAGGCAGGCTGTCCCCGGAATACCAAACAATGAATATATTATAGCAGGCTGGTGCAAGCTTCCAGACGGAGGCGCTGGCACAATACACGCCCATTACGACTTTCAAAAAGGCGGTTATAACGCCTATTCAGCGTCAGTAACGGGGGATAAATGGCAAATATTTGCAATGTTCATGCCAGCAACAGGTCCCGGCAATGTGAGCGTCCATCTAACAGCAACTACAGGCAAATATATATACGACGGAATAATCGTCGCAGAATCTGTAAAAGCGAGCGCCTTGGGATACGAAAATATTGCCGACTTAAAAAGGAAGAATCAAATAGCCGTATGGCAAACAGACAACATCATAAAAATATTCCCTGGCGACTATCCGAAAGCAGAGACAGAACCATATTTGGAACTTGCCGGCAACGAATACGAAGGCATGCAGCTGGCAATCCGCAATTCTGAGGAGATAAAGTCGCTGAAAGTATCTGTTGACGCACCAGTATATACAGGGGAATACTCCGGAGAAACCCCTCCTTCCCTGCCCGCGCCTCAAATAGGGCATATAGAGAATGTGATTATTGACACCGCAAGCGCCTACTTCCATTTTACCGATTTGAAAAAATACGAACGGTTTGTAAGTCCCAATAACTTTGCGGTATTGTATCCCGATCCAATTATTCCATCTGCGAAATTCGACCTTCCCGCAAAACAGACAAAGGGAGTGTATTTGACATTCTATACGCCCAAAGATGCAAAACCCGGCATCTACGAAGGGAAGATAGAGTTAAAAAACGAAGGCAAAATATTAAAAACGTTGCCGTATAAGATAAAAGTCTATGGTTTCTCGCTGTCCGACGAACCACAAGTGTACGCGATTTTCGATATAAGGCTGAGTTCCGGCGCGCAATACAAAAACTACACCCACCGCGAAGCGGCAAAGTTTATGAAGTCCAAGAAGCTCAGCGTAGATACCCTGCCCGCGCGGATAACCTTCAAATTGGAGAACGGGAAGCCAGTTGCAGATTTCAGCAAATTCGACAAAGAAGCTGAATACTACCTAAACGAACTGAAATTACCGTACCTGTATTTGCCGTTTTCCGCGGGAACATTCGGGTGGGCAAACCCGCCAAGGCCATACCTCGGAGAAAATCCGTATCCGGGAAAATGGCCTTATGAGAATGCCGACCATACAAGATTAAATCCGAAATATAGGGAATACATAGTTGAAAGTTTAAAGCAGATATCGAAGCATCTCGAGGAGAAGGGATGGACCGACCGGTTTATGTATTACATATCGGACGAGCCGTTCGCATGGCACCCAAACATAATAAAGCAAATGATAGCGCTATGCGACGCCATACACGAAGGGGCTCCAAAAATGAAAATATATTGCAGCACGTGGAAGTATGTTCCGGAGTGGATAGGCAAACTTAATATATGGGGCGTTGGCGCACAGGGACAAGCCTCGGAAGAGGAAATAGAGCTGCTTAAAAAGAGCGGCGCCGATATAATAACAACGACCGACGGCCATTTCGTTTTGGACAATCCGTACAATGCGCTCGAAAGATTAATGCCGCTTTATTGTTATAAATACGGCTTTAAGGGATATGAATTCTGGGGCGCCGACTGGTACACGCTGAATCCGCTGAAGTGGGGGATACATCTGGATATTCCGCAGTCTGACACCCCCGGAAAGCACTACCGCGTGCGCTATCCCAATGGCGACGGATATATATTCTATCCAGGCAAGCTAATCGGGCAAAAGGAGCCATTTTCAAGCGTGAGAATGGAAAGCCACCGAGACGGCGTGGAAGACTACGAATATTTTATAATTCTTGAAAAACTCGCGAAACAAAAGGGCGACAAAGCCGCACTCGACGCGCTCGAACGCATAAAAAAGATGGCGTTTATACCGAACGCAGGCGGCAGAAACGCCCCGATGCTCCTTCCGAATCCGGAAGAATACACAAAGCTGCGGCGTGAAATAGCCCGCCAGATAGAACGGTTAAAGTCGGATAAAAGTGATCCGGCGGGGGACTCCCCCGCCAATACCGCAGACAACCATGAAAAAAATGATAAATAAGTCCGCAAACTACCTATTGGCAATCGCGCTCGCATTTCAGCTTGCCGTACCGCCGCTTATTGCGGGATCCGCCGAGGGCGCGCCGCAATCTCCGGCAAAGGTCGACACGTCTGTGGGACAAATGCGCATTTCCGGAAATTTTGAGAAGGATTGGAATCTGTCGGCAAAATGCCGCACCGTAGAAAAGGACGTGCAGGAAATAACCATTTCCATAGAAAGCCGCCGCGGAGAAAGCCTTCCACCGCAGCTATGCATATCGTGGAACATTCCCCAGCGCGACATCCAATACCGTTGGCACACCTCCAAGGGATGCGGGGCAATCCCCGCCGACTGGGGGCAGCCACTCTATTCTAGCCTTTCCGGAAATTCTCCAATACTCGCGCTCATGGGAAACGACGGGAACAACCGCCTGACCTTCGCGTGTTCGGAGGCAAAGAGGAGGGTCTCCTTCAAAGCAGGCGTCCACGAGGAGACAAACGAAATATTCTGCGAAATCATGCTGTTTTCCCAAAGGGAATCCCCTCTAAAAAATTACAGCGCCACCATTCGCCTTGACACGCGGGAAATCCCATATTGCGACGCAATCGGAGCGTCGGCGCGCTGGCTTGGGGAACTCCCGGGGAACAACCCGCTGCCGGTTCCGGAAACCGCGCGCGAGCCTTTTTATTCCACATGGTATTCATACCACCACAACGTGTTTGCCGGCGAACTCGAAAAGGAGTGCGAACTCGCCGCGCAATACGGTATGAAGGGGATTATTCTCGACGGCGGATGGTATGCCGACGACGGCAAGCGCGGCTGCGATTTCTGGGGAGACGGCAAAGCCTCCAGGCTCCGATTCCCCGATATGCGTGCGCATGTGAAAAACGTCCACAAGCTAGGCATGAAATACATGGTATGGTTCGGGGTGCCGTTTATCGGCTATTCCAGCGAAGCGTACGGGCGCTTCAAAGGGAAATATCTGAACGACATGAAAGATCTGGACTGCGCGTCGCTCGACCCGCGCTTTCCCGAGGTGCGCGAATATCTAATTGAAACCTGCGAGCGCATTTTGAGGGAGTGGGACATCGACGGATTCAAGTTCGATTTTATCGACATGTTCCGCTGGAACGGCGAAGATCCCGCAATAGCGGAAAATTACGCCGGCCGCGACATAAAAAACCTGCCGCTTGCCGTGGATTTTCTGCTTTCTTCCATGACCGAACGGCTCTCAAAAATAAAAAAAGATTTGCTGATTGAATTCAGACAGCCGTACATCGGGCCTTCAATCCGCAAATACGGCAATATGTTCCGCGTTACGGACTGCCCGGGGGACGCGCTTACCAACCGCCTCGGTACGACGAACCTGCGCCTTGCAAGCGGAACTGCCGCCGTGCATTCCGACATGCTGACATGGCGCGCAGATACGACTGCTGAAGACGCCGCGCGCCAATTGCTGGCGACCCTGTTCGCCGTTCCGCAAATTTCGGTAAGGCTCGAAGACCTCCCGCCGGAGCATCGCAAAATGTTGAAGTTTTATCTCGGCTTTATGGCAGAGCACCGCGAGATTCTGCAAAACGGAAAATTTCTGCCGCTCTCCCCCGAACAGAATTATCCGCAAATAAGGGCTGAAAAGGGAGACCGCGCCGTCATTGCAGTTTACGGGACAAGACAGGTTGCGGATTTGCCGGAAGGCAAAATCTGCCATGTTTTCAATGCCACTGCGGAAAGCGAACTTGTCGTAGACTCCCCGTCGGAATTTTACGCCGAAACGTTCAATGCCCTCGGCGAATCCGTCGGGAAAGGGAGAAAATATCCCGCCGGCCTGTCAAAAATAGTCGTCCCGATTTCCGGATGCGCAAAGCTCAAGCCGATACGGGCGGACGATGCGTAAGGTGTTTTCCGCGCAGGCGCCAAAAACGCCCCGATGCTTCTTCCGGATTCTGAAGAATACACAAAGCCGCGGCGTGAGATAGCGCGCAAGATAGAACGGTTAAAGTCCGAAAATTAGTTTACCAATAAATAAAATAGCCTCCAAATTTATCGGAGGCTATTTTATTTATTTAAGATTATAAAGCTAAATCTGAAAGTTAATTTTATACTGATTCGATCTGGCTATTGCAATAGGCTATTTTCATCTAAGAAATCTATGAAGCCATTGATTATTTTATCGTTACGCTCCAGTATATCTTTTTCTGTAAAGTCATTAAAATCATCAGACATATTCCTCAGCTCATAAATGTCAGTTCCCTGTTTTTCGCCATGCGAGCTTGTATAACCTTTGTAATACTTAATTTTATCTGCAAAACGGTAGTCCGAGACTCTTATATTTATGCGTTTTTCTAACAACGATTTATTGCCAAGCAATTCAAGATAGCCCCTTGACTTAAGAGATTTTTCCATATCATAGCGGTTCTTTGCATAAATATGCTCTATTTCAAGAGGCGTATCAATAGAAAGACATTTCTGTTTTGGATTGTTAAATGCCCACCATGCAAGCATAGATTTTGTAATCGGGCGGCGGTTGTCAAAGCTGCTGTTATTAAAAGTTGCGATTACTTTTTCTCTATCAAATTTATATTTTGAGAAATCGACACTTTCGCCATTTACGACTTTTACCATCTCAGCATAAATAGGGGTTCTCAGCGCATTTACACCGGGGTTTATCAAAGCATACGCCCATATAAAGCCTGTAATTTTTAATAGAAAGTTGAAGAATTTGTCATCGTCCAGATTCTCGTTCTCATCTTTATTTTTTAAAAAATATACAGAAACAAAATACGACCACATTCCATTTGGCGCATAATTTAGTACAAACAACCTACGCAATATTCTATCAGAAAATCGATCCGTATCTTGGTTAGAAACATCGTTCCAGAACCTGGCCAACACTTCAAGTTCTGATAGAGCCTTATCGTCATGAAGGATTCTATATCCGTCCCTTTCAAAAAATTTCCGCAATGCCTCCGTGGTAGATTGAGTTATATTTTTCTTTGCCCTTAAAAAATACATATATCGGGTAAAAATTTCGTCCATCGGAGTATTAGACCCCGTAGTAAATGTTTTCTCGCATATTTCTTCCAATTTTTTCCAGCGCCGAATAAACTCGTCCTTCCTATTTTCCTTCGAGAAATATTTGTAAAATTGTGCTTTAAAGATGTCGGCGTCGGACAAAGGCTTGCCCCTATCGTTTAGAGTTGAAAATATTCTCAAAGCGGTATCTTGAGATTCAGCCTCTATTGGCAGTAAAATGCAATTTTTTAGGATTCTTGTAGGTAAATATGCAAAGTATGTTGGATATTTATCGAGAAATTCAGAGATCTTCATCTGAAAAAAGCGGTAATTATTGGCATAGTTGCTCTTTTGCTCTTTTTCTACAATGCCAGATTTTAAGATTTTTAAAAACTCATCCTTGTCATTGTCTGTGGCAACGACGGAATCTATTTTTAAACTATCCATATTTGGTTCATCAAATTCATTTGTTTTCCAGATGCACTCTTCGATATTCTTCTTAGTCGCCAAAGAATTTTTGTCTTTCATATTGCTGAACTTCGCATAAAAAGCGCGAAGTAGTAGCATCAAAGTAGTAAGGCGCTGCTGTCCGTCGATTACCTCCATTTTTCCCTGATCATTTTTAAATGTCACTATTGGCCCGAGGAAGTATTCGTCATTCTTATCAAACTTTGAGAAATCTTCATCTGGGATTGCGAACGTGAATATATCATCCCAAAGCGTTTGGCATTCCAGCTCTCCCCATGCATATGGCCTTTGATAGTCTGGAATTAAGAAATCGGCACGACTATCGGAAAATAGCCCCATAATTGTTTTTTGATCAATATTTAACTTGGACATATAATTATTATTAAAGATAAAATAATATTAAATTCATAGACAATGCCAAGTAAATAAAAATTTAAGTCATTTTTTTATTAACAATGCGAAAGAGCAAAAAAAATATAAATTATCTATAAAATCTTAAAAATTTAACAGAAGAGTGGTTATTTTTAAAAGGAAGTCCAAGATTTAAAAAATTTTTCAGTGTATGCTCGCTTTTGCTTCTTTTCCCTTTATAATTTACTAGAGTAAAGTTGGGGAAGGAATGATAGTGAGGGGGTATAAAAAGGAGATTGAGAGAGGATAAGAAGCGTGTTGGAGGGATGAGATGGGGGGTGAAAAAAAGAGTAAGCGAGGAAGGAGTAGCGTTAAAAAGATCAAAGAAGAAGTAAATAGGAGATAGAGTTCATTTTTCTATTTTGAAGAAGAAAAGTTCATTTCATCATCATATAGTAGCTCCCCCAAGCCCAAAGATTATTTAATGCAATCGACAAAAAAAACTGCCCCCTACAAAACCCTAAAGTAAAACTCTATTTTCTGCGTTGCCACAATCATGCAAACAGCAAGGCAAATTCAGGGGGGGGAGGAGAGATGATAAGCACTCAACCCCAAAAACGGAGAAGCCCGAACGCTTATATAAACGTCCGGGCTTCATTATACTGGCAACTACCTACTCTCGCACAACAGCGGGGTCGTACTACCATCGGCGACTGAGAGCTTAACGAGCGTGTTCGAGATGGGAACGTGTGTTTCCTCTCGCCTATTATCACCAGAGTACCTGCGTTGCCTGCTCTTCACTCCCTGTCTTTTCAAATTTTTTTAGTATGTATACGAGTCGCTATTCGCTTCACCCATGTAGATAATCCTTATTTAAAAAAGGCGCAATGCTTGTTGTGAACAAACTTTCGGGTTATTAGTAACGGTTAGCTCAACACATTACTGCGCTTACACTCCCGCCCTATCAACCGGGTCGTCTTCCCGGTCCCTCATGGAAATCTAATCTTGGGAGAGGCTTGGCGCTTAGATGCTTTCAGCGCTTATCCTTTCCGTATTTAGCTACCCGGCGCTGCCGCTGACACGACAACCGGAACACCAGGGATACGTCATTCCCGGTCCTCTCGTACTAAGGAATGAACCCCTCAAATTTCCAACGCCCACAGAGGATAGAGGACCGAACTGTCTCACGACGTTCTGAACCCAGCTCGCGTACCACTTTAATTGGCGAACAGCCAAACCCTTGGGACCTTCTACAGCCCCAGGATGTGATGAGCCGACATCGAGGTGCCAAACTTCGCCGTCGCTATGAACGCTTGGGCGAAATCAGCCTGTTATCCCTAGAGTACCTTTTGTCCCATAAGCGACGACGCTCCCACGAGCTATCGCCGGATCACTTGGGCCTGGTTTCCCATCTGCTCGACTTGTAGGTCTCACAGTTAAGCTCCCTTTTAGCCATATCCTCGACGACCGATTACCATCCGGTCTGAGGGAACCTTCGCAGTCCTCCGTTACTTTTTGGGAGGAGACCGCCCCAGTCAAACTGACCCACTAACACTGTCCCACAACCGGCTTACGGTATGTGGTTAGACGCCTAATAGTTAAAAACCGGTATTTCACATTGCGGCTCATCATCACCCTGGAGTGACAACTCAAAGCCTCCCGGCTATCCTACGTATTAAAAATCAAACGACAATATCAGTTTACAGTAAAGGTTCATAGGGTCTTTCCGTCCTTCTGCGGGTACGCGGCATCTTAACCGCGACTACAATTTCACTGAGCTTCTCCCTGAGACAGCACCCAACTCGTTACATGATTCGTGCAGGTCGGAACTTACCCGACAAGGAATTTCGCTACCTTAGGACCGTTATAGTTACGGCCGACATTCACGGGGGCTTAGACCACAAGCTTTCACAAGCAGTTTTCACCTTTCCGCATTGGTCACATGTCACTCCCTATACGTTGTCTTGCGACTTGGCAGAGAGCTGTGTTTTTGATAAACAGTCGGTTGGGCCTCTTTACTGAGACCAACTCGCGTTGGCACCCCTTCTACCGAAGATACGGGGCCATTTTGCCGAGTTCCTTGGAGAGATTTAACTCACGCGCCTTAGAATACTCATCCCGGATACCTGTGTCGGTTTGCGGTACGGGCAACCTGATAATTAATTGCATAAATTTTCCTGGAATTAGCTATTGCTGATCCCCCTCGGCCGTAGCCTCAAAGTCCCATCAGTGCCTTACAACACCTTAGACGAGGACGTTCATCACCTCGCCAGCATCCACTCATCCGTCAATATGCAACTCAAACATTACCAAGCCGGTACGGGATTATTAACCCGTTGTGCATCGACTACTCCTTACGGCCTCGCCTTAGCTCCCGACTAACCCTGGGCGGACGAACCTTCCCCAGGAAACCTTATCCTTACGGCGGCATGGATTTTGACCATGCTTTTCGTTACTCATGCCTAGATTCTCACTTCCAACCTCTCCAACGTCGCTCACCGCTCCGCCTTCTACGATGTTGGAACGCTCTCCTACCAATTATTACTAATTCCACAAATTCGGTGTAGTACTTAGTCCCGATCATTTTCGGCGCAAATTCTCTCGATGGGTAAGCTATTACGCACTTTTTAAATGATGGCTGCCTCTAAGCCAACATCCCCATTGTCTATGAAAACTTACATCCTTCTTACCACTTAGCACTATCTTTGGGACCTTATTCGATGGTCTGGGATGTTTCCCTCTCGCCAATGAAGCTTATCCCCCACTGACTGACTGCCAAATTCCACTCACCGGTATTCAGAGTTTGATAAGGTTCGGTATTCTGGTGTGAACCCTAGCCTTTTCAGTGCTTTACCCCCGGTAATCAGCATTTGACGCTATACCTAAATATATTTCGGAGAGAACCAGCTATTACGGGGCTTGATTAGCCTTTCACTCCTAACCACAGCTCATCCCTTAACTTCTCAAGGTTAATGGGTTCGGCCCTCCACATCGTGTTACCGATGCTTCAGCCTGGCCATGGCTAGATCGCCTCCGCTTCGGGTTCTATCCCAGTTACTACCGCCCTATTAAGACTCGCTTTCGCTTCGCCTCCACGTCGTAAACGCTTAAGCTCGCAACTGACATAGACTCCTAGGCCCATTATGCAAAAGGTACGCCATCACCCCACTAGGGGCTCTGACCGCTTGTAGGCAACAGGTTTCAGGTACTTTTAACTCCCCTAACAGGGGTCCTTTTCACCTTTCCCTCACGGTACTTGTTCACTATCGGTCGACACCTTGTATTTAGCCTTATGCAGTGGTCTGCACTCTTTCACACCAGGTTTCACGTGTCCGGTGCTACTCTGGATACTCATAGGTATATATTAAATTTCAAATACGGGACTCTCACCCTCTTTGGCCGGCTTTTCCACACCGTTCTTCTATCTAATATAAGTCCACGTCTGAGTCCTAACCCCGCAAGGATTAATCCCCACGGTTTGGGCTGCTCCCCTTTCGCTCGCCACTACTCAGGGAATCGCTTCGCTTTCTTTTCCTCCGCTTACTGAGATGTTTCACTTCAGCGGGTCTCGCTCTTACAACACTATCTATTCATGTCGCAGTACCGACGCTTTACCGCCGGTGGGTTTCCCCATTCGGATATCTCCGGGTTAAAGCCTGCTTGCGGCTCTCCGAAGCTTTTCGCAGCTTGCCACGTCCTTCATCGCCATGTGTCGCCAAGGCATCCTCCTGTTGCCCTTCGTTGCTTGTTCTCAACTTGCTCCTTTTTTAAATATGGGCTACCTCTGGATTCTACTTTCACTTTCCGTATTCTAAGCTTGTATTTTTTTTACCTCGCTTATTACGTTTTCTCGTATACATACTGTCAAAGAACTAAATTTCTATCGCAACCTGGGCCCAGGTGGACTTGAACCACCGACCCCACGCTTATCAAGCGTGTGCTCTAACCAACTGAGCTATGAGCCCTCTTTATGGTGGAGCCGAACGGGTTCGAACCGATGACCTGCTGAATGCAAATCAGCCGCTCTTCCAACTGAGCTACGGCCCCTTCACTCTTCAGCGCGTAACACAGTCACCTGCCCCTACGCCTTCTCGATTGCCTTCTATCTCAATGAACTCCCGCTCATCGAAAATTACTAAGTACGATCGCACTTACCTTCATCCTCATTCTCACACGCTCACTCTCGCAAGCGTCAGAACTTCTCCTTAGAAAGGAGGTGATCCAGCCGCAGGTTCCCCTACGGCTACCTTGTTACGACTTAGTCCCAATCACCAGCATTGCCTTAGGCCGCTGCCCCCCTTGCGGGTTAGCTCACGAACTTCGGGCAAAACCGGCTTTCATGACTTGACGGGCGGTGTGTACAAGGCCCGGGAACGTATTCAAGGCGTCGTAGCTGATACGCCTTTACTAGCGATTCCGGCTTCATGGAGTCGAGTTGCAGACATCCAATCCGAACTGAGACCGATTTTCGAGATTCGCATCGCCTCGCGACGTAGCATCCCTCTGTGTCGGCCATTGTAGCACGTGTGCAGCCCTGGATGTAAGAGCCATACTGACTTGACGTCATCCCCACCTTCCCGCCTGTATACAGGCTTGTCCCCTAAGAGTCCCCGGCTTTACCCGCTGGTAACATAGGGCGAGGGTTGCGCTCGTTGCCGGACTTAACCGAACATCTCACGACACGAGCTGACGACAGCCATGCAGCATCTGTGTACCTGTCCCGAAGGACTATATGCTTTCACATATATTCAAATACATGTCAAACCCAGGTAAGGTTCTTCGCGTTGCATCGAATTAAGCCACATGCTCCACCGCTTGTGCGGGCCCCCGTCAATTTCTTTGAGTTTTAACCTTGCGGTCGTAGTCCTCAGGCGGTACACTTATCGCGTTAGCTGGGGCACTGAAGGGGATGATTCCTCCAATACCTAGTGTACAACGTTTAGGGCGTGGACTACAGGGGTATCTAATCCCTTTCGCTCCCCACGCTTTCGAGCATGAGCGTCAGTTTCTGTCCAGTAAGCTGCCTTCGCCTTCGGTGTTCCTTCCGATATCTGCGCATTTTACCGCTACACCGGAAATTCCGCTTACCTCTCCAGCACTCTAGAATAATAGTTTTAGGCGCAGCTCCGAAGTTAAGCCCCGGTATTTCACACCTAACACACTATCCCGCCTGCGCTCCCTTTACGCCCAGTGAATCCGAGTAACGCTCGTAGTCTCCGTATTACCGCGGCTGCTGGCACGGAGTTAGCCACTACTTCCTCTCACAGTTAATTCAGACAAGGCTATGAACCTTGCGGTTAGTCCTGTGTGACAGGGGTTTACAATCCGAAGACCTTCGTCCCCCACGCGGCGTTGCACCATCAGGGTTGCCCCCATTGTGAATGATTCGAAACTGCTGCCACCCGTAGGTGTCTGGACCGTGTCTCAGTTCCAGTGTGGCGGATCGTCCTCTCAGACCCGCTACCCGTCTTTGCCTTGGTAAGCCGTTACCTTACCAACTAGCTGATAGGCCGCAAGCCCCTCCTAAAGCGCCTTCTCAAGCTTTAGTTCCTCTTACATGTGTTTAAGGACCACATCCGGTATTAATTCGAGTTTCCCCGAGCTATCCCCGTCTTTAGGGCAGGTTGCTTACGTGTTACGCACCCGTTCGCCGCTTTCTCATCCACGTATTGCTACGCTTTTGTTCTCGCTCGACTTGCATGTCTTAACCACGCCGCCAGCGTTCACTCTGAGCCAGAATCAAACTCTCCGTTAAATCTCTTTTAAGATTTTACTGATCGTTCAACGTCTGTTTCTTTGTGATGTCTTTTCTTTCCATCACGATTCGTTGGACTTTTTTCAAAGTTTTTTGCCAAAAAAATCTTTTGGCAGGTTCGCACAATCGTACTTAGTAATTTTCAAAGAACTTCTCTCTTATCGGTCAACCCCTCTAAAGGCTAAACCGTCTCTTTCACTTGACCTCTTTTTAAAGTCGAAGGCCACCCATAAAGAACTATCTCCAACCCACTGTCAAGCGTTTTTTTCAACTTTTCTCACTTTTTTTAAAAAAGTTTTTCAAGCCGGCAACTCTCATACTTTCATATTCGAGCTGCCACCGAAAAGTTTTGTTGAACCATATTCAACTTCCCTTTATCGGTGAAAAGGCCGTCTATTAAGCCTATCTTGATATCATTTGTCAACGTTTTTTTTGAAAAAAATTTTATTTTTTTATAAATTTTTTATTGTTTACTAATCTACATACATTTACGTTTATATGAAACTTTTTATTCCTTTCATTTTTTTTATAAAGTTTAGATAAAAAATACAAAAAACTTCCTAAAAATCTCCATTTTCGCCATCACCTCATTATTCCCATTCTCTTCGAATGCTGTCATCACTTACGGCGAGAGTAACCTTTCATCTGAGGTCGATTACCAAAATCCAGAGAACTCGGCGCTCACAAGCGTTGTTGCTGTATCCGATAGCTCAGCGGTACACCTCGGAAACGGCTGGTTTCTGACTGCAAACCATGTTTCAGTCAACAGCTCGATTTCGGTCTCGCAAAACGGTGAAACTGCCAAAGTTTCCTATGTGGACAATACCCTCAATTCCTCTTACGGAGCGGATTTGAAGCTCTTTTATGTCGAGGATTACCAGTCGCTCACAAGCCTTTCCAGCGTGGGCATCGCCTCGCAAAACGCATACGCGTCGCTCGAAACAACCACTTTCGGATATTCCAGGACAGGAAATATCATCACGGGCTACACCTACGATCTTACCTACGAAAGAGGCACGCTAATTACAATCGCCGGTGCCGGCTTTGGCAGAGACGACTCTGCCGCAATCGACGCGGAAACCGTTTCTTCAAACGGTCTGCGCGGAACTGTCCATGCAGGCGAATCATCGTTGTTCACGACACAATCAACCGACGGCTTTAATTACCTTATTACTATGGCGGAAAGTGAGCCAGGTTCGGCGCAGGCCTTGACCGGAGATTCGGGCGGCGGCATGTTTTTATATTACGAAGATGAATGGCATATTGTTGGAACTATAACAAGTGTATACACTAACATATCTACTTCGACCGCCATGTTTGGCTCATACGACGAGGCAAAGCTAATTTACGGTTCCGACGGACGCCCTACCGGCATAGACCCATCGGCACTGTACGAAAATTCCCTCACCATAGCTTTAAATCTTGAAGACTATGCCGACACAATAAACGCAATTATCGCCACAACCCCTGTTCCGGAGCCTGCCGAAACGGCTTTCCTTGCGGCTTTGTTGTCAATAGCGGCCATTGCCGTTGTAAAAAGAAAAAGATAATTTTTTATTTTTCCATACCTTTTGGGACGCCAATTTTTAGCATATTATTTTAGGAAAGATTATCATTACTATTACTAAATAGCAAAGTCATAAAAGAATTCTTCGGGCTATAATATATCTCGGCATTTCGCGTAAAAAGGTTTTCCACATGCCGAAAACTCTCTATATCGGCTCCGCGCACTGCCGCTCGGAGACAATGGGGTGCCGGCAGCTTATCGAGCATTGACAGTCCGATTGCGGATTGCGCAAAAAACATTTCTCCGAATTTTAATACATTCCACTTTCAAAAAAAAACTATCCAATAAAAAATTTCAGCGCGACACACCACCCGGCTGGGAATTTTGCCAACCTCCGGAAGCGTTGAATTTTTCCATATAAAATTTGGAAAGCTCGGATGATTTTTCGACGCCGTCGCCGTTTTTGTAGGCTATCGAAATATTGTACATGCTCTCGATGTCGCCAAGGTCTGCGGCTACTTTTGTCCACTTTGCAAACAGCGAGTGGTTCATTTCAACGCCGTTGCCGTAAAGATACATTTTTGCGAGGTTTTTTGCCGCAAAAACAACTCCTTTTTTGGCAGCAGCCTCCCATAAAATCGCCGCCCGCTTTTTGTCGGCAGCCACCCCTACTCCGTTGAATAGATAGCCCGCAAGAACTGTCTGCGCTTCGGTATTGCCCAAGTCTGCGGCCTTTTCGAGCCAAAAAATTCCGCGCTCCGAAGACTTGTCAACACCGACTCCATTCATATACATTGCGGCCAAACTGTATTGGGCTTTTGCGTGTGAGTTTTCGGCGGCCTTTATCCACCACTTTGCGGCCTCTCGCATATTGCGATCTCCCCCGATTCCACGCGCCGCGCATACTCCAAGATTGTATTGGGCATCGGGCAATTCAAGTTCAGCTGCCTTCCTCCACAATTCAATGGCGCGCGCTTCGTTTTTTTCCACGCCTTCGCCTTTGAGATAGGCAGAGGCGAGATAATTTTGAGAATGGGCGTCTCCCATATCGGCGCCTTTTTTCCACCATAAGACCGCCTTATTTAAATTTTTTGGGAAACCTTTATCTCCGGCCGCGTAAGCTACGGCAACTTTCAATATTGCGTCACCGTCGCCTTCAATGGCGCGCGAAAGCATAATCTTTGCGCCGGGATCGCCGAGTGTATTGTCGGCATACTCTTCGTTTGCAAGCGCAATTTGCGCGGCAAAAAAAACTGACGCCACTGCTAAAAAAAATTTCATGGATTAAAAATAGAAAGGCTCTAAAAATCGGTCAAACAGAAACGCTTTCGATAAAGCAGTAAAGAGTTTTTACAGCCGGTCAAAAAGCGTATTTCATTTTTTTAATTCTGGATGCGCGCACTCATTTATTATGGCCTCCAGATTTGCATGCGATTGCATTGTGCGTCAGATTATCGAGTTTGGCGGCACTTATTGCTGACAACGCTAAAAAATTCGTGGACGAAGACCCCAGCGCTGCCTTCGCATTTATTAGGCGCGCAAAAAAAATTTTTTAAACTGTCGAGGCATCTAATTCCCCAGGCAAACAAAAGCTCCCAAGATGCGTTTTTTTAATTTAGTCGAAGAATTAAAAATATGGCAAAATTTTAATATGAAGAAAAAAATTTTTTAAGGCCAAACGAATACCAACATTTTTCGCTTCAAAATATCGCATAATCATAAAAAACGCCAGCACGAGCCCAATGGAAACTGGGCTGAAAGCGCAATCTCAAAAATCAAATTGCATGCGGAACTTTGCGGGCGGCAAAAACGCGCCGACCCGCATAAAATCATACAGAGGCAAATACAGTGCAATTTTTTGAACGCCCCAATATCGCCGCCGACGGAGTTGAAAAATCTCCGATTTGCACCGACTCTTCAAGACGTTTGAGCACTGGCGCCTTGGATTCACCGATAAGAAGGGCAAGCGTATCGCGGGAATTAAGCAGAGCCTTTCCCGTGAGTGTAATCCGCCAGAATTTCGACGCTTGCGGGCGGCATGCCGCGTACACTTTCGGCGATTCCAAGAGCCCGGGCGTGTCCGGAAAAATAGATGCAGTATGCATATCGGCCCCGACCCCCAATACGACGCAATCAAACACCGGGAACCCGTTTTCAGAAGGGACATTTTCGAGAGCGACTCTTGAAGCCTCATCAGCGGCTGTAATGGGGCATTCTTCGCCCCTGAGCCTAAACACTCTTTCTTTTGGGATATTCAGCGGCTCGATAAACAGCTCGCGCGCCCACCGGTAGTTGGAATCTTGCGAGTCTGGGAAAACGCAGCGCTCGTCCACAAAAAATATTTTGAACCGAGAAAAATCCATATTTCTTCGGGCGAGAACCGGGAACATTTTTTTTGCGCTTTCTCCGCCCGAGAAAGCCACGCAGAAATCACCCGGCTTTTGAGAGTCGGATTCGATTTTATCCGCGAGCTTTTCAAGGGCGTCGGAAGGCGAGCTACATTTTTCGATTTTCATTTCCGTTTTTTGCGCTTGCCGAGAAACGTATTGGGCAGCTGTCAGAGCTGTGTTCGAGACGCATTTTACGCGCTCCTTCGGGGCCGTCCGAACCAGCCGGATAGAATTCCAATCCGTCGGCGCCGCGCTCCTTCCACCTGTTAAGAATGGGGTCGATAAATTTCCAGCTTGCTTCGAGTGCGTCGGAACGCGCGTATAATGTCGCGTCACCCGACATCGCGTCGAGCAGAAGCCTTTCGTACGCGTCAGGCAAATTGGCGCCCGACATCGACGAATAATTGAAGTCCATCGACACTTGAGCGACTTCGTATCCCGCGCCCGGAATTTTGAGGCCGAAACTTAGCCAGACCCCTTCGTCGGGCTGAATGCGCATTGTAAGCTTGTTGCACGACCTTCCCGAGCATTGTCCGACAAACATCTGCACTGGCGCCGATTTAAAGTTGATAATTACTTCCGACTTTCTCTCAGGCAGCCGTTTTCCCGTATAGAGATAGAACGGGACACCTCCCCATCTCCAATTTTCGATATACAATTTCATTGCGGCAAACGTCTCCGTGGAGGAGTCTGCGGCGACATTTTTTTCGGAGCGGTAAGCGGGGAGATTTCCGGATTCTGAATATTGCGCGCGCACAGTGTTTGAGTCTATCGTTTTTTCGTCCATAGGGCGCAGGCACTGCAAAACTTTTGCCACTTCGTCGCGTATGGACTCGGCGTCGAAAGAAGCCGGGCACTCCATCGCTACGAACGCCGCGAGGTTTAGGAGGTGGTTTTGTACCATATCCCGCAGCGCGCCCGACTTGTCGTAATACGCGCCCCTATTTTCCACGCCGAGTGCCTCCGAGACGGAAATTTCCACGGAGTCAATATGGTTTCTATTCCATAAAGACTCGAAAATTTCGTTTGCGAAGCGGAGAACAAGAATATTTTGCACCGTTTCTTTTCCGAGGTAGTGGTCTATGCGGTAAATTTCGTTTTCGCTGAAAACGGAACCGAGTTTAAGATTTACGGCTCTTGCGGAATCGAGTGATTTCCCGAATGGTTTTTCGACTACAACCCTGCGAAAACCGCCGCATTGGGATAGGTTGAGACCGGACGTTTTTATGCCGTCGGCGGTCGGCGAATACATTTCTGGAGGAATTCCGAAATAGAATGTGATATTGTCCGGTATATTTCTGTGCTGCCGCACTTTTTCTATGAAATCGGCAAGTTTCGAGTATTCATTCGGATTGTCCGTATTGAAGTTTGCGTATTCGACGAGCGAGAGAAAAGTGTCGAGCTTTGAGAAGTCCGCGGCTGTTGCGCGCGCAAATTTTTTTATGTCATCAGCGCGCGATTGCCTGTATTGGTCGGAATCCATTTCCGTGCGTCCGACCCCCACAATCGCGAAATTTTTCGGCAAAAAACCCTCGCAATGCAGAGCAAAGAGCGCCGGAAGCAACTTCCGTTTTGCGAGATCCCCCGACGCGCCGAAAATTACCAGTACCTGACCTGACGGATTTTCCATACTCTGCCTTCCGGTTTTTCCCTTGCGGAAATTTTTGCGCCTTCTTCAGCGGCGGCCTCCCAGTCGGTGTGGAAGAATTCGCCGCGGGGCTTGTCGACGCGCTCGTAGGTATGTGCGCCGAAGAAGTCGCGCAGGCCCTGTATAAGGTTTGCGGGCGAAGATATCTGCCTTAAGGAGTCGAAGTACGATAGAGCCGAAGCCATGCACGGGGCTGGAACGCCTTCGATTGCGCAGAAGGCGCAAATTCTGCGGAGGCTCGGCATGAGAAGCTTTACGCGGCTCTGGAAATACGGAGCGAAAATCATGTTTCGAGGATTTCCGCTTTCATAGGCAAGGGCGATATTGTTTAGGAAGTCGGACCTTATAATGCAGCCGTTGCGCCATATTTTTGCTATTCCCGAGAAGTCGAGATTCCACCCGTATTTGTCGGAAGCCGCACGCATCAGAGCGAAACCCTGCGCGTACGCGAGGAGCTTTGCCGCGAACATAGCCTCTCTAAGCAGCTCGACATTCACCGCGTGCGACTCCATATCTTCAAATGATTCGGAATATATTTCCGACGCCTGCGCGCGGCTTTCTACGTCGGCCGACATAAATCGCGCAAATACTGCGTCGGTAATGATTCCCAGCGGGACGCTTTCGTCGAGAGCCGACATTACAGTCCACTTGCCGGTGCCTTTCTGCGAGGCGACGTCAAGTATGTCGTCTACGATATACGCGCCTTGGGAATCCTTTGCCATCAGGACTTTTGCGGTAATTTCCGTGAGGTATCCCTTCAAATCGCCGAGATTCCAGTTGGAGAAAATTTCCGAGATTGTGTCGTTGTCGAGACGGTTGCAATTTTTGAGTATGGAATATGTTTCCGCGATAATCTGCATTTCGGCATACTCTATGCCGTTGTGGACCATTTTTACGAAGTGGCCTGCCCCGCCCTCGCCGATCCAGCGGCAGCATGGGTCTCCGTCCGGGGCGCGCGCGGCGATTGCCTTTAAAACTTTTTTGATTTTCGGCCAAGCTTCGGGATTTCCCCCGGGCATTATCGAAGGACCTTTCAGCGCGCCCTCCTCTCCGCCGGAAATTCCGCAGCCGACAAAAAGTATGCCGGACTTTGAAAGTTCTGAGACTCTGCGCTGGGTGTCGTGGAAATCGGAGTTTCCGCCGTCGATTACGATGTCTCCTTTTGAGAGGTGCGGCAAGAGTTGGTTGACAATTTCGTCGACAGCCTCTCCCGCTTTCACCATCAAAATTACGATGCGCGGACGCGCGAGAGATTTTACAAATTCCGCGATGTCCTCAGTGCCGAAGAAATTTTTTCCTTTGGCGCGGGTGTCGAGAAATTTTTTCACGACGGAATCTTTCTTTGAATGTGGCCTGTTATAAACAGACACTGCAAAACCTTTGTCCTCGAGGTTTAGCGAGAGAGACGCGCCCATCACACCGAGGCCTATTAAACCTACGTCTGATTTTTTCATATTAAATAAGTTTTGTTGAAATGTTGCGGCGCACAGCGCGCCTTATGAAATAAGACAGTCAGATACTGTTAAAAGTTCTTGAGCGCAATACAACTTTAATCGGCCTGCTTGGCGATTTGCTTTTGAGCCTCCCATATGACCTCTCCGCCGCTTGCGAGGGAGAGGATAAAGACGTAAGTCACTTCGCGCACGCCGTCGACGCTTTCCCTGTCCTCGATAATTTTGCCCGTCATAACGAGCTTTGGTAGCGAGACTTTTTTATCGTTCATAAAGGCTTCATATTTTTCCTGCTCTTTCGAGAAGGCGTCCGTTGCGGCTACCCTCACTTTCCCGGAGTTGTTGAGGGCGATTGTAATCTGCCGAGTGAGCAAGTCCGTCTCGATAGAGCGGCTCGTGCGGTTTACGATTCTGCCCACCGCCATTTTAACCGGTTTTTGCTTGAAGGAGTCGAGACAGCCGGAGGCGAGCATATCGTTTACGAGGGATGAGGCGGCCTCGTTCCAATCGGCCATATTTATTTTATTAACAGAAAGGAGGGAACGCGCCCCGCCCGCCTCGATACGTCTTGCCGAGTCTGACGAGCAGCCTGAGACTGCGAGTAAAATTGCGGCGGAAATGCAGATTGCTGTTTTTATTTTTTTCATATTTATGCATTGTTAAAGTTGTCAGTCGCGGACGTCCGGCATTAGTTTTAGTTTAAAGTCTGCGGCCTTGGGGCTTGGCGCGACTGCCGAGATGTTTCTGCTTTCTCCGCCCTCAATCGGGATTGATATCCAGACAGAGTTTGGGGAATTTATGGCCATTCCGTCGGAGTCGAACCATTCAAATTTGTAGTTGACATTTCTGTAAGCCGACGAGCGGTTTACAATTTCAGCCTGAATTTTAAGAAGACCGCCCTGGGTTTTAGCCTCGTTTATTCCGGCGACATACGCATAGCCGTCGACTGCAGAGTCAGTGACGATTCTGATGTCGTCGACCATTTTTTTGTTGGCGGAGGGATTTGCGCGCTCCACGGTGTTGACTGTGTCGCAAGCGCACAGGGCAAGCGATGCGGCTATTAACGCGAATAGTTTTTTCATTTTTGTTTGAAGTTGAATTTTCTGACAAAAAGCGGCGCCGTGGGCGAAATTTGTTTTGCGACTATAACGCATGAGCCTTTGGTGTCAACGGAAACCTTGCGTCCGCCGATTTCTACAATCCCGTCCGGGGGAGTAGGGAGCTTTGCTATATAAATAGACTTAGGGAGCGTAGTCCAAGTGCGCAAGTCAGCGTCGTTAGTTATGAGCTGGTATGCAGTGCCAGTAATGACTACGGCAAGCAGCGCGAGCGAATTTCCCTTTACTGCATATTGAGCGGCAAACTGCGCGCCCGCCTTGACAGCCGCCGACAAAACTGTGCGGGTAATCACGAGCGGAAGCTCGTTTTTAAATTCGCGCGAAATGATGGAGTCCATATCGGCGATTTTATAGAAATCCGCATTTTTTCCGCCGCCCGAGAATCTCGGAGGGAGCGGCTGGTATTGGGAGGGCAATAGATACGGAAAGTTCAGGCCTACATAGGGAAGCGTTTCGCTAAACACGTAAAGAGGGAGGTCTATTCTAAACTGCCTTCTAATTGGCGCCATTCCGGATTCGAAAATCGCGTATGTAAAATTTCCCATATCATGCGCGCTGCCGTTTGCGAGGGCCTCGGCGCAAAGCGCATCGAGTGCGGCGACCTTATTTCCGCCTTCGCAAGACTGGTTTGCGAGCCTAAAAAAATCTGCGGCGCGCGATTTATCGGACATATCCGCCGGCCTGTTGGAGAAATATAGCCCCGAAAGCCAGTACGCGAACGGATTTGTATACACGCCCTTCGCCAGCACCGCCGCATTTGGCGACAGAAAGTCCGCCCCGTAGTATTCTGCGAACTTCCCTCGCACGGAGGAATTGGCGAGAGTTCTCCCTACATCGTAATTTTTCTTTCCGTTTTCGCTTTGCGCCTTTTCCAGCGCCGCCATTTGCGAATCTATGCGCCGCCTGTTTTTTGCCTCGGCGTCGGACTGGAAATTTTCGAGTTTTTTAAGCCATACCTCCGCCTCCTCAAAATTTTTGAGTTCAATGAGGTTGAGAGCTTGGTATGCCGCAACCATTATGCGGTCGTAATTGTATCCCGTATATGGGAGGTAGGTTTGGTTTAGGGCGACGGCGGCAGCCTCGTCGCCAATGTCCGCGCCGCCCTCGGAATCGTATTTTAGAAATAGTTTTTCCGCCCTCTCGAAAGCGTTGGAGCTTTCCGAAAGCATATTTGCGGCTCTTGCGGTGGAGCCGGTTTCAAGCAGCCATATCAGTTCGTCGCCCGAGCCTTCCGCCTCTTTGCATTGGCGCAAAGCGTCGCCCGCCGCGGCGGCGAAGTTGCCCGCGCGGAAATCTGAGCGCATGTTGGCGGTGGAATCGCTGTAAGTTGCGCAGCCCGCGAGCGCAACCACCGCCGCGGCGCTCAATATGGCGCGCACTATTTTCATTCGGCTATAGGGAATCAGTCTCGCTCAAATTGGGCTTGCGATTTGCGCAGAATGTGGCCGCGGGCAATTCCGTTATCCTTTATTGCGCGCGCCTGGGAGAATTTTGGGCGAATTGCAATAATTTCGACTTTTCCGACTGCAATTTCCTCTGAGCCCAAGTTCTCGCCCGTGTCTGGATCTATCAAATCCCCCGAGAGCGCATAAACGTCGTAGATGTCGCCCACTTTTATAGAGGTGCCGTCGCCGCGGTTGACAGTGACGGTGGAGCCGGTTTTTGCCACCACTTTTGCGGGGAAAGCCACTTCTGTGACGCGCTCGGCAATTTTGTCGGCGAGAGCTTTTGAGAGCTTGGGCAGCAACTCCTGGTTTAGGTTGGAGTTTTCGCGGACTCCGGAGTCGAGATCTGAAATATCGGCATCAGATACTTCCAAATTTGCGGATTCTACGACTGCGCCCGTCGATGAGTCTATTATGTTTGCCACAGCATTCAAACGCAACATTCGCTTTTGCGCGCTTTTTCCGAGCAGCGCGAAGTTGGCAGTTTTAATGTAGTCTTGGAAATCGTTAATTTTGACAGTAAGAATATAGTCTGCGCCCTTGAATGAGAAGTTTTTAGAGCCGGCAGAATTGCCGGAATTTGCGAAGTCTGCCTCCTTCATGGCCTCCGGGAGGTCTGAGCGCGTAAGTATCTGAAATTTACGGGAGTTTTGCAGAGCCGAAACAATATTCGATTCGAGCGACTCCGACACAGACTGCAGCGATAGCCCCCCGCCCTGGGCTTCCGCCAGTTTTTTTGCGGCGTCAGTCGCCGAGATTTTAACAACTGCCACGGTCTTTTTTTGCGGGGGCTGCTGGGCGTTTGAAAATTGTGCGGCTGCCAAGCAGGCGGCGGAAAGCAAGAGACATATAAATTTTTTCATAATTATTTGTTTCCGAATCCGAGATCTATTGTGATGTTAGATTTTTTGAAAGTCTCGGCGATGCCTTTTAGTTTTTCGGCTTCGGCTTCGCTTATGATGAGCTTTGAGTCAGATTTCACAGCGGAGTCCACTATGGACTGGACGAACTTCATATCGTTTTTCCAGCGAGCGGCGGTTGAGTCGTCCGGAGTGAGCGACACCACAAATTCCGACGGGGAATTTGAGCCGTCCACGAAAATCGACTCCTCTACTTTTACGAACCCAGGTATGTCTGCGGAGATTGTGTGTATTCCTTTTGGGAGGGCAATCTTTCGCGCGCCACCCGCAGAGGAGACCGTGACGGCGGCGCCGTCGATGCGGACAGTTGCAGTCGATAGGCTCGCGGGGTAAGTCTGGGTGGTGAGCTCGTATTTGCCGTAGGAGACCATTTTCAGCATTGGGAATTGCAGTTGCTCTATTGCAAACTTCAAATTGATTTCGTAAAGCTTTCTGTCGGCTTCGCTGCTCGATACGTTTTCGATTTTAGAGGAAATGCCGTCCGCGAGCGTTTTTGCCGCAGACGATAAAAGGCGGCCCAGGATATCGCTTTCCGACACTTTAAGCGCGCCGCCCGAGCGCATTTCAAAAGACGCATCGGCGTTTATTCCCGTTTCGCCCGAACCGTCCTTTCCAAAGAGCGAGCTTGACGTGCGCAGAGTGAAGGCTTCGACTTTTGTCTTTACGCCATAACCGTCGAAAGAGCGCGTTTCCCGCCCGAGCGAAACTACCGCCACCGACAGCACGCGGTTTGCGCCTGCATATTCTGCGATTCTTGCGGCGGAGGCTCCGTCGAATATATTGGCGTTAAGGCGCGCTGAATTTTGTCCTCCCGAATATTCTTTGAGGGATTTTAGCGCGAGTGCTTCGTCAACCGTCGAGAAGCCGAGTGCATTTAGGTTGGCTGAGATTGACGCGGCGAAACCTCCGAGGCGCGAGTCGATAGATTTGTCGTCGGTCATATTGCGCACAAAGACCGCTATTTTGAGCTTTTCCGAGCCTTTGGCGGGTTCGGTCTGATTGCCCGCAGCGCAGAGAGCGAGCAACGGGGCGAGCGCCACGGCGGCAATCGCGGAGATTTTTGATAGTTTTAGCATAAGCATTTCACCATTGAGAAACGGCTTTTATTATAGAAAGTTTCGCTAAGTGTCCGCGGAGCCGCAGCCTGTCGGAAGTTTTATCCATCTATTAGGTATAATATCGGAAAAATTTATTTTTGATTGAGGCGTAAACCAGACATCTGGCGCGGCAATAATTCTATTATGGTCGCGCATTTCGCCAAGCCATGCGCTCCACCAGCTGAAAGTGCTGTTTGAAATAACCGCGTGCCTGCATTGGCTCATGAGATAAAAATCCTCAAAATGCCCCGAAGGTTCTATAAAAGTGATGTTTTTGCCTTCAAAGTTTTCGCGAACCCATTTGGGGTCGTCGGAAGCTACGAAGAAGCGCGCGTTTTCGACGCGTTCTGATATAAAATTCAGCGCATTTTCGTAATATTTTTTTCGGCAGACGTACAGAATTTTGCGGTACTTTGGCTTTGAGACATAATCCCCGCGGCGAACGTGCACCGCTACGGAATTGGAATTTTTTATTTGCTCAAAAAGCGGGTGGCGCATTAGGGAATCTTCGTCCTTAAACTTAAATTCCTCAGATATTTGCGCAGAGAAATCGGAAAAATATTTTTCGCTCTGCCATAGCCCCTCCAAATAGCACGATGTTTTTATTTGCCGGTACGTCGGCTCAAAGCCGAACGATTTTTCTCGAATGTGCGATGCCGACAACCTGTACGGTATTTTGAGTGCTTTATACAGTCGGCGTTTAAGTTCAAAGTGAGGGGTAATCACCGCGTTTTTGCGGTCTTTATCTACAAATTTTGCGCTTATTTCAAAGCGGTCGAGCGAGAAACCTGAATGTTTTTTTGGATTGAGACCTGCCGTATCAATAAACAAGTCCATTCCCCCGCGCAAAGACAAGGCGCGGGCGAAGGCGTATTCGAACATCTGGTTGCCCATACCGCCTTGCAATCTCGCCACTACATAACCATTCATTCATTTTTTATTTTTCCGAATTGCTTCGGGAGCGCAAACATATTTTGAGGGTATCGCGCAAAAAACGCAGACATATTTGAAAGACGCGGAAATTTTACTTTATTTTTATAATTAGGAAATGCCGCAAGCCTGACAAGTGATGGAATATTTTTTTTACAATACCAATGGGGAAAGGGAATGCGATATTGGCATACAAATTCAGGTATTGAGAGCGCGCAGGAATAAGGCGCTTGACAAAGTTAGAGCGTTAACTTAGGTTTGTGCAAATGAAACACATTAGCTTCATATTTGCAATCTGCGCTCTTCTGCTTTGTTCATGCACCTGCGCAGACAAGGGGGAAACGAAAATTTCAGAAAAGCCTTTGGATAAGGCGGCATTCAAAGCCCCGCTAAGGGAGTCGCAGCCATGGTGCTACTGGTGGTGGGTAAACGGGCACGTCGACAAAGAAACGATAAAAAAAGACCTCGCCGACATGAAAAAACTCGGTTTCGGAGGCTTTTTGCTGTTCGACGCGCGCGGATACTGGGAGGACTCCCGGCATCTGCTGTACCCCAAGCCGAAATGCGAATTCATGGACGAAACATGGAGGAAAAATTTTGCGTTTGCAATGGAGGAAGCCGCAAAGCTCGGTCTGACAGCGAGCGCAAACCTAAGCAGCTGCGCCGGAAGGCTCAAAGGTCCGTGGGAAGTCGGCGCCGACGCCCCCAAGAGGCTCATATGTAAAATAACGCCGTTAAAGAGCGGGAAAGCGGAACTTTCGTACGACAAGCCCGATGGCAGAAAATATTTTTGGGAAGTTGCGCGCTTCGCAGTTCGTTACGACGGGCAAAAACTTTCCCCGAATGAGAATTGGCTAAACGCCGGCGACGGCCTGTACTCCATGGAGGCAACTTCCGGCAAGCGCACAGACAAAGAGGGCATAAAGGATTTGAGGAACGCCCTTGAAAGCGTCGACATAAGCGGCAAGAAATCGTGGGAAGTTCCCTCGGACGGGCAATGGGCTGACATACGTTTTGCCTGCACGACTTTCGACGGGCACGAATACGATGTTGACGTTCTCGATGCGAATGCAGTAGCCGGGCATTACAAGCGCATGGCAGGCGCCTTAAAGAAGGATCTTGGGAAACTGTACGGCAGCACGCTCAAATATTTTTACAGCGTAAGTTGGGAGGGGGCGGTTCCCACATGGTCGCCGAACTTCTCCGAAGATTTTGAAAAATTTGCCGGCTACGACATAAAGAAATATATGCCGATTCTCGCGGGATTCCGCATAGGCGGCAAAGAAGCGTCCGACAAGTTTATGACAGACTTCCGCCGCGCCCGCAACAAGGCGTTTAAAGTGAATTTCTACGACAACATGGCCGAGCTGTCGCGAGCCGACGGGTTGAAATGGCATTCTGAATCCGGCGGGCCTTGGATACGCACGGCACCCGTATTCGGTGAAGCCGACCAGCTGGAATATCTTTCAGTCAACGATATTCCGCAGGGAGAATTTTGGGTCGGCACACAGTTTGGCGGCGAGAGGTGCGGAAGGTATCTTGTAAAACCGATAGCCAACACTGCAAATATCTACGGGAAGAGCCGCGCTGCGGTAGAAGCCTTCACCCACATGAACCGGCATTGGTCTTCATACCCTGCTATATTGAAAATTACGGCTGACAATTCTTTTGCGGACGGCGCGAACATGATAATATGGCATACGTTTACGGCGTCTCCGAAAGAGTTTGGCCGTCCCGGAATAGAGTATTTTGCGGGAACGCATATAAACGGGAACGTCACATGGCACGATATGGCGGGACCATTTATAGACTACATATCGCGCTGCCAATACATGCTCACAAAGGGTGCGAGCGTGTCCGACATATGCGTGTACACTGGCGATATGCCCTACCAGCATTGGAGCGGCTGGCGCGACAAACCGTTCAAAAACGCTGAGCTTAAAATACCCGAAGGCATAACTTACGACATAGTAAACAACGATGTCCTCCTAAACCGCGCGAAAGTCGAGGGTGGCAAATTGAGCTTTGGGGCCGGGAAGGAATACTCGGCGCTTATAGTTGACTTGGAGTCTCCGCTTGTCTCGTCGGAAGCGCTTGCGAAGATAATAGAGCTTCAGGCAGCGGGGCTTCCAGTTGCGGCTGTCGGAAAGCGCCCTGCCGGCGTTGCGGGGCTTGGCGGCGACGACGAAGAAAGCGTAAAGCTTGGAAAGCAGCTTTTCGATTCTGCAAAAAAGCCCTCGGAAATATTTTCAAAGTTGAAACCCGACGCCCAGACGAAATTTCTATTCACCCACAGGCGGGTTGGCGAGACAGACATATACTTTGTGATGGGGTCCGGCAAAGACAATGTAGTGTTTAACAATCCGGAAACTCCCGTTTTGTGGGATCCGATGGACGGCTCGGTAAAGTCGCCGTCGGCATCATACAAGACTACCGACGGGCGCACGGAAGTTGAGCTTGACCTCGGCGAGAACGGCTCGATGTTCGTAGTGTTCCGCGGCGGCGAGAGCCCCGACGGCAAGGTGCGCGCGCATAATGGTAATGTCGCGGAAATCGACACTCCTTGGGAAGTCGAATTTGAAAGCGGGATGGGCGCGCCTGCGAAAGCGGTGTTTAAGGAACTCTCACCGTGGAACGAGTCCCAGGACAAGGGTATAAAATATTTCTCAGGAACGGCTGTCTACAAGAACTCCTTCAAGCTGCCGAAGGGTGCGTTAAAATCACCGCTTTACATAAATCTCGGGAAAGTTTGTGTTGCGGCGCAAGTGTTTGTAAACGGCAAATACTGCGGAACTGCATGGACGCCCCCGTGGGAGGTCGATATATCTTCGGCTGCGAAGGAAGGGATAAATTCGCTTGAAATAAAAGTTGCCAATACATGGGAGAACCGCCTTATAGGCGACGCAGCCCTGCCTGAAGGCAAAAGGTACACAAAGAGCAATATGCGCCTATACCCCGGCAAGCGCACGAACACAGTCTATTCTGGATTTGCCTCCGAGGAAAAGTTGTCCGAATCGGGGCTACTGGGACCTGTAAAGATTGTGAAGTAATTGCTTTTGAGACGGCGCCGAAGCGTTCCCAAGCGGGGGAGCTTCGGCGTTTTTTTTGCGATTTTGCAAGCGTCGCCGCAGACAGAAATCTCACAATTTTTTCGGCTAAAAATATTTTTATTTTAGCGCGCCAAGTCAGTCGGCAGATTTTTTTATTAAGGATCAAAAGCTTAAAATTCTAGCTGATAGCAGTTTTTTTATCGGGCGCGCATTTTGCAATATATTAAAAATTTTCCGTTTTTTTAACACTAATAAAAAGCACGTGAGAAAGCCGCACATGAAGTTAAAAAAAACAAAGCAGATTTTTTTAGAAGAAAAACGAGATAAAAAATAGCACAAAAAAACCGGATAGAATCCGGTTTTTTTTCGAGCATAAAATATTCGGGCTATTCTCCGAAGAGGACAGTTTCCATACCGTAAATTTTCGGTGCGCGCTTAGCTTCCGCAAGCCATTTTGCCGCGCGCAGTGCGCCCTTTGCGAATACTTTTCTGTCGGCAGCCTTGTGAGCGAGCTCGAGCCTTTCACCGTCCGCCGCAAAAATCACAGTATGGTCGCCAACAACGCTGCCGCCGCGCAGGGCGTGAACCCCGATTTCCCCGACAGGCCTTTCGCCGACCTGTCCGTGCCTGCCGTAGCAAACTTTATCTTCGCCGACATTGCGGCATGCGCATACAATCTCCTTCAATTTTTCGGCAGTGCCGCTCGGAGCGTCTTTTTTATGGCGGTGGTGCATTTCAACAATCTCGATATCGTACGACTCATCAAGGGTTGTCGCCGCGATTTTTGCGAGGTGGTTTAGAAGGTTTACCCCGAGCGAATAGTTGCCGGCCCAAACTATCGGTATAATTTTGGAAAAATTTTCAATTTGAGCGCGCTGTTCCGGGGTATGGCCTGTTGTGCCGATTACGAGAGGTTTCCCATATTTTGCGCAAAGTTCTGCAAGGGCTGCGGTAGCCTCGCGGAAAGAGAAATCCACTGCGACATCGCAGTTTTCAATAAAATCCTCCGGGCGCGAGCCTATGTCGCACGCGGCGGCTATTTCGCAGCCGCACTCGGCGGCGGAATCGCTTATGGCGCGGCCCATTCTGCCGTTTGAGCCGTTTAACAATATCTTTACGGGCATAATTATAAAATTCCTGCGTTAATCATTTCGCGTTTGAGTATTTCGACATTTTCCGCGCGCATGTGGCATAGCGGCAGGCGCACGAAGTCGTCTTTTATTAGCCCCGCCATTTTCATTGCGGCCTTTGCCGGAACGGGATTAGGCTCGATAAACAGAGCTTTGAAAAATCCGTGCATTTTGGCGTTTATCGCCTCGGCCTTTGCCCAATCTCCCGCGAGTGCTGCGTTTACAAGCTCCACCATTATTGCGGGAACGAGGTTTGAAGCCACGCTCACTACTCCCTTTGCCCCTGCCTTTATAAAGTCTACGGTCAGGCCGTCGTCGCCGCTTAGAATGTCGATTTTTCCGTCGGCGCGTCTGCGCAAATCTGCGACTTTTTCGACTTTTCCGCCAGCCTCTTTCAGGACGCAAAAGTTGTCGTATTTGTCTCTAAGGCGGAGGACGGTGTCGTTGGAAATTTCGATGCCGCACCTGCCGGGGATTGAATAGAGCATGATCGGTTTAGAAGTGCGCTTTGCAAGCTCGCTCATGTGAAGGAATACGCCTTCCTGCGATGGTTTGTTGTAGTAGGGCGCGACAACGAGGAATCCGTCAGCGCCCGCCTTGTCCGACTCTTCGGTAAGCTCGACAGCCTCGCGCGTGCAATTTGAGCCTGTACCCGCAAAAACCGGCACCCTTCCCGCCGCCGCCTTTATGACGTATTTTATGACGTCGATATGCTCTTTTGCGTCGAGCGTCGGGCATTCGCCCGTAGTTCCGACAGCGACAAGCCCGCTGACTCCGCCCGCGATTTGCGATTCGACAAGCCGCTCAAGTCCGTCATAATCGACGCCGTCGGGCGTCATGGGCGTGACGAGAGCAGTCCATACTCCTGAAAAATTTTGCATGTCCCAATAGTGGCTGCCGCGCGCGGAAGTTGCAAGAATTTTATGCATTTGCCGCCCCGCTTTTACGAGTGCGCAGAGTCGAGGCTATCGAGGGACTTCCGCATGCTTTCCTCAAAAACTTCGTAAGCATACGGGAACATTTTTCTTATGGCCCCCTTAATTTCGTCCGGTGAAATTGTTCCGTTAAAAGACGAGCTGTTTAAAAACCAGACGTCCATCGGGACCGTTTTTTTATCGGGAGCCGGCATAAGATAATTTACGTCGACTTGATATAGTCCGCATTTTTTATAGAAAGCTGCGCGCCTTACCGTCTGTGGATCCAACGGATTAACGGGCTCGACCTCCAAGAACATTCCCTTTAACTCCGGGTAGCGGCATCGTATGGCGTCTATAATGGCAGTCCCGATTCCGCCGGAATGGAACTGTTTTAATACGGCGATATGGTCGAGCATTGCGATATCTCCGATACAATGGAAAATGAAGTATCCGACGATATTTCCGCCGCGCTCGGCGAGCATCAGTTTTGTAGCGCCCGTTGAAAACATTTTTTTGAATGCGCATTTTGGCTTCAATTCCTCCGATGGGAACTGGAGTTTCATATCCTCGTATACGGAGTCGAACTCCGCGTCCGAGCCTGGGCGTATAACTATATCGTTCATGGTAAAATGTATTTTTGCGGCGGATTGCCTATAATTTGAAAAATAAAAAAATCCGCAAGCGGCTAAATCTACGCCTCCCGCGGGAGATAAATAATTTGGCAGGCTTCTAGATAGCCTTGTATAAATAATAAATCGCCATAATTTAGCCGAACCTTAGGAATATTTAACTTTTTGCAAAGGTTCCGCCCCCTGCCCAACCTATTTTTTTGCACAACCCTGTTTTTTTTGATTATTGACAGGGCGTTTCTTCCGTAAGAAAAAATAAAGGCGAAGCGAAAGGATAGAAAAGGCAATGAACATAAAATCGTCGATAAACGAACTCATAGGCGGCACGCCGCTCGTGCGCATTCCAAGAATGAACGACACCGGAGCCGATATAATTTTGAAGCTTGAATTTTTCAATCCGTCCGGCTCCGTAAAAGACCGCGCAGCGCTTGCCATGCTTGAAGACGCCAAGAAGCGTGGACTGATAAAAGCGGGGTCTACAATAATCGAACCCACAAGCGGCAACACAGGCATAGGCTTGGCAATGGTCGGCGCCGCCGAGGGATACAGAGTAATTCTCGTAATGCCCGACACCATGAGCGTAGAACGGCGCAAGTTTTTAAAGGCGTACGGAGCCGAGCTTGAACTGACCGACGGCGCCAAGGGAATGAAGGGTGCGATAGAGCGCGCCGAACAGATGCGCGACGAAATACCGGGCTCTTTCATACCGCAGCAATTTGAGAATCCCGCAAACCGCGACGCCCACGAGCGCACGACAGGCGTGGAAATTTGGAAAGACACAGACGGCGAAGTCGACATATTTGTGGCCGGAGTTGGAACCGGAGGGACGGTATGCGGGGTCGGCAAAGCGTTGAAGGCGTTAAATCCGAAAGTAAAAATCGTCGCTGTTGAGCCGGCAGATTCGCCCGTGCTTTCCGGCGGCAAGCCGGGGCCGCACGCATTGCAAGGGATAGGCGCGGGGTTTGTCCCCGGGATATATCTTCCGGAAGTTGTGGACGAGGTATTCAGGGTCACTACCGAGCAGGCGGGGGACACGGCGCGGACGCTCGCAAAAAAGGAGGGCATACTTTCGGGAATATCATCAGGTGCCGCATTGTACGCCGCAATGGAAGTCGGCAGGCGGCCGGAGAACGCCGGAAAGAAGATAGTAGTGTTGATCCCGGATTCGGGCTCGCGCTATCTGTCAACTTGGCTTTACGAATAGAGTCCATTTTACGAAATTAAAAAACTTTATTTTACGGCGCGGCGGGGAAGCGTAGCTTTAATCTGCCGCGCTTTTTTTCTTTCGCAATCAGCGCGAAAAATTTTTTCGGTTTTATGTTCATTGCCGCAAAGGAAAATCCGATAAGAGAAAAAAACGCCAAATAAAATGGATTACAAAATAGAAACACTCGCAGTCCATGCAGGGCAGATTCCGGATTCATCCACTCTTTCGCGCGCAGTTCCCGTGTATCGAACAACCGCCTATAATTTTAAGAACACAAAACACGCGGCGGATTTATTTGCACTAAAAGAAAGCGGAAACATTTATTCGAGGATAATGAATCCGACCAATGATATTCTCGAGAAGCGGCTTTGCGCGCTTGAAGGCGGGGCGGGCGCGCTCGCGCTTTCCTCAGGCACCGCCGCCATAGCATTCAGCATTTTAAACATACTGAAAGCCGGCGACGAGCTTGTAAGCGCGCGCAATCTATACGGCGGCACATACACTCTCTTTGACGCCATTTTGCCGCAATACTCAATCACGGCGCGTTTTACCGATGTAAACGATTTCTCCGCGGTGGAGAAATCCATAAACGAGCGCACGCGGGCATTGTACATAGAGACGGTAGGGAACCCTTCGCTGGATGTTGCCGACATAGAAGGCTATGCCAAAATAGCGCGCAGCCACCATATTCCACTGATAGTGGACTCAACTTTCACTCCGCCGCCGCTTTTAAGGCCGATAGACTATGGGGCCGACATAGTAATCCATTCGCTTTCAAAATGGATATGCGGGCACGGAACAGCAATAGGCGGCGCAGTCATAGACGCGGGGAAATTTGATTGGAGCGACCCAAAATTTGCTCTGTACAGCGAACCCGACAAAGGGTACCACGGTCTGAGGTTCGGTCGCGACCTGTCAGGGACAGGCAATCCGGCGTTTATAACGAGGCTGCGCACAGTTGGGCTAAGGAACATGGGGCCTACCCTGTCTCCGGATTCCGCATGGATATTTTTGCAGGGCTTGGAGACATTGCCGCTAAGAATGGAACGCCATTGTTCAAACGCCAAGGCAGTCGCCGAGTTTCTAAAATCGCACCCTGGAGTCGAGTGGGTAAGATACCCCGGATTGGAGGGCGACCCGTCCAGAAGGGAAGCTGAGAAATATTTGGGCATAGGTTGCGGCGGCGTAGTCGTATTCGGGCCGAAAGGCGGATACGACAAGGCGGTTGAGATAGTTGACAATATACCGCTGTTTAGCAATCTCGCCAATGTAGGCGACGCCAAGAGCCTAATACTGCACCCCGCGAGCACTTCGCACTCGCAGCTTGGCGAGCGCGAGCGCCTGTCTGCGGGAGTATCTTCCGATTTGATACGCCTGTCGATAGGCATTGAAAATAAGGACGATATTATTTCGGCGCTCGGCAGCGTCCTGTGACGTTTTTTATAGAAATGATTGAGCCTTGGCTTACTTTTAGGAAGCGTTAAAGGCCCAAAAGTTTTCAGATACTGCGAGGCTTAAAAAAGACAAAAAAAATGCCCGTGCGCGCAAATGCGTGTTCGGGCAAAAATTTTTTAGCTGGGTGAATAGGACTTACAATCTCGCCACAATGCACATAAGCCGTTCGGGATAGGGTTTGCCCGCCGCCCCAAAAAACAGGGGGTGGGCGGCATTGTTTAAGAAGTAGTTTTAACTTCAAGAATCGCAGGGCCGTCTGCGCGGAAGAATTCCTCAACCTTTGAATCCAAAGTGTCGGGATTGTCGGCGAGTATTCCAGTTGTAGAGCATAACCGCGCAAACTCGGCAAACGGTGGATTGTGAAGATCCGTCTCCCAGACACTCATGTGCGCGAGCTTTTGCTCCGCGGAAATTTTCCCGAGCTCCGAGTTGTTGTAAACGACGCACTTTATATTCATGGAATATTTCGCGACAGTTGTCCATTCGCACAGGTATTGTCCCAAGCCGCCGTCGCCTACGACCGCAACTATCGGGCGTCCGAAGAATTGTCCGTCCGGCTCTTGCGATGCGCACCACGCGCCTATTGCGCCCGGCAGCCCAAAACCTATTGAGCCGAGATACCAAGAGCCGATGAAAGACTGCTCTTTCGACTCAAAATATCTTCCGAAAGAATACGCTACATTCCCGACATCTACGGAAATTATTGCGTCCGCAGGGGCGTATTTAGACAGCGCCGCAGCTACGGCAGCCGGATCAATCGCGGCCTTTGCGCTCTTGGAAGCGCGCGCTGCTTTTTCGGCGCGCCATTTAGCCCATTCAAGCTCTATATCTTTGCGCGAATCTTTTGATTTGAAAGAATCTTTTAAGTAATCGAATAGCGCCGGAGCAACCTCCGAAACATCTCCGATGATTGCGGCTTCTGCAGGATATCTCCGCCCGATTGCGTTTGAGTCCGAGTCTATTTGAACGACTTTTTTCCCGGCGGGCACGGAGGTATGCCTGCTAAGTCCCGTTCCAAAAGCAACCACGCAATCGGCGCGCGCCATAAATTTTGCCGCCACAGCCGTTCCGCTCAAGCCCTGTACACCGCAGGAAAGCGGGTGGCTGTCGGGGATTATTCCCTTTGCCGGATAAGTTGTCATAATCGGGCAGCCGAGCATTTCCGCAAGCTCCTCTACCTTGTGGGCGGAGCCGCGGCAGCCTCTTCCCATTAAGATTACCGGAAATTGGGCATTTGCGATAATATCTGCAGCCTCTCTGAGTGAGTTTTCGGAGAATGTTTCCGCAGCTCTCGCAACCGATTTTAGCGGGCGAGTAGCGACATCGTCGGGAGATGCCGGCAGTACTTGAACGTCGTCCGGCATAATCAGCTGGGCGGCACATTTTCTATCGATTGCTTCCGAGCAGACTCTTGCGGCGAGTCTTCCAAATTTGCCGCCCTTGTACATTTCGAACTGTGCAGGGGTCGCCGCATGTAGGGCATCGCGAAGGTTGATATCCTGAAATATTTTTAATCCCTCAATGGAAGACGGAACTTGTCCTGTAAGCGCGATTGCCGGAGCGGAGTCAAGAGCGGCGTCGCAAAGGCCCGTCAGGAGGTTTGTCGAGCCCGGGCCAGCTATCGATATGCACGCTGCGGGGTTTCCGGAGAGTTTTCCATAAGCTGAACACGCGAAGGCTGCGGCGCCTTCGTGGCGGATTCCGATATAACGCATTTTTCCGTTTTCAACCTGTCTGCGGATTGCGTCCGCCATTCCGAGATTTGAGTGGCCAACCATGCCGAGAACCCACTTAACGCCCCAATTAGCCATAGTCTCGGCGCATATGTCGGAAGATGTCGCATTGAGCGGCGCGGTTTCCGGAGCCGATTCAGATGCGATGCAGGAAGACTCAGAAGTATCGGCAGTCTGCTGTTCGCGCGCTGCTTCCGGCTTTATTAAAGACTCTTCGGTCTGGGTTTTTTCAAATAATTCCTTGCCTACGCCGCATACGGGGCAAATCCAGTCGTCGGGCAACGAATTCCACGACTTGCCTTCTGCAGCCTCGTCGTATTCATATCCGCATACCGTGCATCTATAAATCATAAAATCCTTTCGGTTTAGAAATCATCTTAGAAAAGCTGATTTAAAATTCGAGCTAAAAATTTTATCAGAGAAATGTTTGCCTTGTGCAAAATAGAGAATTCCCGTCACCCCAAGGCGCAATATATGAGAAGATATTACAGAATTTTTACGGCGGTAGTATGAGGGCATAAAGATTTAACTGTTAAATAAAAAAAAGGATAGAGCATAATTGCAAAGCTCGGGAGTTTTCCACAAAATACACATGTATGAAACACGGAATATTATACATATTGTGCGCGGCATTTGCCGCCGCCGGAGTGGGATATTCGGCGGAAGTGACCGTAAAATCTCCCGACGGCAGGATTGAGGCCAAACTCGAAGACGGCAAACAGCTTTCTTTTTCAATAACAGCCGACGGCAAAAAAGTCTTGGACAAAGCCGCGATAGGCATGTCGACAGACAAGGGGGAATTTGGGGCGGACGCCGCAATCAAGGGCTCGAAATCAAGGATGGTGAATACCGAGATTAAGCCCCTGTTTGGCGCGCGGAAAACGATAACCGACAATTACAACGAAAGCCGCGCCGACTTGGGCAATTACGACGTTATAATAAGAGTGTACGACGACGCCGCCGCATACAGGTTTGTGTCAAAGAATGGCGGCGAAATGATAGTGAAGGCGGAGACGCTCAAACTGCCGCTAAAAGACGCCGACAAAGTAATCGCCCACATAGTAAACGGCATAAGGACTTCGTTTGAATCAGTGTTTACGCGCACAACGGCCGGCGGACTCAAAGGGCTGAAAAAGGGCGCGAACGCCTCGATGCCTTTTATATTTGAGAAGGAGGGAATGAAAATTGCGCTTGTCGAGTCGGATTGGACGGAATACCCGGGGCTTAGGATACACTACCCGAAAGACGCCGATTCCCCGCGCGCGCTTTTTGCGCCTGTGCCCAAAAAGCTAGTGCAAAAAGGCAACCAGCTCCAGCCGTCGGAAGTTGAGAATTACATAGCAAAGACCTCCGGCACGCGCGAATTTCCGTGGAGAGCCTTTATAGTGGCGCGAGACGACAAGGTTCTTGCCGACAACGACACAGTATATAAATTGGCTTCGGAATCCAAGATAGGAGACGCCTCGTGGATAACGCCCGGCCCCTCGGTATGGGACTGGTGGGTAAACTGGAATACGGAAGGCGTGGATTTCAAATGCGGATTTAACGAGCAGATGTGCAAATATTACGCCGATTTTGCCGCCGATAACGACATACCATACATAACGCTCGACGCCGGTTGGCATGTTGGGAGAGAGGGGCTCGGGAAGACATATTTGGCAACCGATGCCCGCACAAAATTTATAGACATATACAATACGGACGAGAACTACATAAACGGCAAGCCGCATGTGGATATTCCTTCGGTTGTCGAATACGCGCACTCGAAGGGTGTGAAAGTTGTGATATGGTGCCTCAGCAAGGTGCTGTATGCGTATCCGGAGAAGGCGTTGGATTTGTTTAAGAGCTGGGGAGTTGACGGGCTAAAGATAGACTTCAACGACCGCGACGACCAGCTGATGATACGCCATATAGAAAACATCACAAAGTTGGCGGCCGACCGCCAGATGGTGATAGAGTGGCACGGATGCCCCGCGCCGTCCGGGTTGCAGCGCACATATCCGAATGCGATAACATTTGAAGCCGTACACGGTGCGGAAGTGAATAAATGGGCAAAGACCGTGACGCCTTCGCACAATGTTGATTTGGTGTTTACGCGAATGCTGCTCGGGCCCATGGACTACACGCCTGGCGGAATGAGGAATTCCAACGAACGCTCGTTCAAGGCAATACGCGACATACCGAGAGTCCAGGGGACGCGCGCGCACATGGCGGCTCAATATGTTTTGTTTTTAAGCACGCTGCAAATGATATCGGATATGCCGAGCGAATACATGAAGGAGCAGAAGCTGCTTGATTTTATAGCCGCAGTACCGACGACATGGGACGATACAAAAGTAATCGAGGGCAAGATGGGCGACTATGTTGTGATAGCGCGCCGCAAGGGCGACAAATGGTATCTTGGCGGAATGTGCGGCTGGGGCGGAAAGGACGTCGAGATAGACTTGTCGAAATTCCTGCCCGAAGGCAAATACCTTGCGAAAATTGTCCGCGACACAATAAATTCCGACGACATCCCCGAGGACTACAAAATCGAGACCAAGAAAGTGACATCTGACACAAAGTTAAAGCTGTCGATGAGAAGCGGCGGAGGTTTTGCGGTAAAATTTATGCCGTATAAATGAGCCCGCGCCCGCCAGCGGCCTCGAGAAAAACGGCTCGGGCGGCGGCAAAAAGGCAAAAACAGAGCTTCGCTCCACAAAAAAGCGCGCCAAATGCGGCGCGCTTTTTGCTGTTAATAATGCCGAAAAAATTATCGTAAATGCGAAGTCCGGACAGGCAACAAGCTAATATCGGTTAGACCGTTCCATAATATTCCTCAAAGGAAAAAACATCCCATTTTTCTCAAATAAAAACCATTTGCTTTCTTGGCGCATATCCTGCCATTTTCGCAATTTTTTCACCTTTGGGGAAACAGCAAATATATCTGACGGACTTTTTAATATCATCCATCAAAGCGTGAGTCTCCGTTTACATTTTTAATTTTTATAATTTCTATACCTTAACGCCAATCCCAAGGCAAGCGCGCCAATGGCCGCCGCGCAAACGGCGGGTTCGGGAACCGACACGGTTATTAGCATTTGATTGTTTTCAAGCGCGTAATCCCATTCCCCGAGCCATTCTGAACCGTTTACGTTAAGCAATATCGTTTCTCCCTTTACGAGTGCGTCCAAACCGGCAATGCTGGCATTTTCCGCAAATTCCATTATTTCAATCTGCAATATGTCCTGCGCGGACAAGTCGGAAACCACGTTAATTTCCAAAATCGCGCCGTTTTCAAACGCCAGCCCTCCGCCCGAATTTACCTTAAAACTTGTGGATGAATCGGCGTCGGTATTTATGATAATCGAAGAGCCGTTCTCGACGGTGAGGTCAGCCGCGTTCAAAACCTCCAATTCCGCGCCGTTTTCAAGAGTTAATGCCGCGCCACCCGAAATTGCCGCCGCTTCGCTTATTTTTGCGCTTATCATTTCTCCGCCCTCTGAAGCGGGCGTATACTTGCGAATTGAAAAATTGTCGTCAGAGGAAATCATGGAAAAATTTTCAATCCGCCCGTCCGCCATAATTGTGTTTTTTGTAATTGCATCTGCAAGTGCGGAATTATAATAAGCTGCCTTTCGGAGATCAGCCATAGTAAGATTCGTATTTGTTAGTGTCGAAGAGAGAAAATTAGCATGTGTCAAATTTTGTCCTATGAAATTCCAATAACTTACATCTTGTCTTGAGAAATTAACACGGTTTAGATCCTTATTTTTGTAATTTGCTGTAGTGTATAATTGTTCTCTTGTAATTCCATTCAAATATGCTCCATTTATAGTTGCATTAGTAAAATCGATATCTTCTCCTACAACTTGTGTCACATAAACATCTGTAAGATTTGCATTAGTAAAATAAATTGTCTGACCCAAATTGCCAAATTTTGAACCCGTTAAATTTGCATTAGTGAAATCTGCCAATGTCCAAGCGTTGTTATTAAAACGCGCACCAGTAAGATCTGCATTCTTAAAACATGCATAAATTCCAAAATCCATATCAACAAACTCTGCATTTATAAGCCTTGCATTTGTAAAATCTGAATTTTCAACCTTTCCCTTTAAAAAATATGAATTACTAAGATCCTGTCCTGTAAAATCAACTCTTATTAGTTCTTCATATTCAAATCTTATTCCATTTAAATCTTTATTTTTATAATTTAATGTGGAATATAGTTGCTCATTTGAAATTTTAGTTTCTCTAAAAGTAACTCCATAAATAACTGCATCTTCAAAAGATGCACGATATAAAGAAGAGGTACTAAACCTAGAATTCGTAAGAATTGCTTTATTAAAATTTGAAAAAATTACTGAAGTTCTAGAATTAAAAGACGCTTCTTGAAGGTTTGCGTTACTAAAATTTGCATTTTCTAGATCACAAGCGGTAAATTGAGTTCCTATAGCTATGGTATTTACCCATGATGAATCCTTCATATCCTTATCTTTGAAAATTTCTCCAGATACATCCTGCCCGTCATAGTTCTCATTGTCTGCAAAAGCTGAATGCAGCTGAAGCATCATAATAATCCCAAGAAATATTTTTTTAGTCAAACTAAGTTGCCTACTTATAAATATTATCGCTGACATTTTATACCTTTCATTAGATTATTATGAAAATGTACAGTATTGATAATACTATAATTGCGCAAATACTCTTAATATGTTGATATTCAACAAAAATTACAATATTAATTTAAAAATACATTGAAAATAAAGAATGTAGAAAAAGATGAAGGAAAAATCACTATTTCATTAGAATCAAAGACATCAAAAGTTTTTTTGAAATTTGTTATTGACATTAGTATTATCAATACCATGGACAATAAAATTATTTCAGCTGTGACTCTTCTTGAAGGAACGGGCGTGTCGATTCTCGACGCCGCTCGGCTTATTTGTAATATATTAGACGCCTTACCAAAGGCATCCTCTTATTCTCCTGTTCGATTTTGCTCAAAAGTCGTCGAAACCGGCAAACGATATATTCGTTCGACCGAAATGAATTTTTCAGATGGATTTGAGATTTACCTCAAATCAAAACTCTATTTACGTCCCGATTCACTTAGAGACATAAGATATTTGAAGCAACGCTTATCAAGATCAAATCCAGAACTTGCCGGGCGCAATTTTTCGGACATTTCCCGATCTGAATGTGAAGAATGGCTAAATACTACATTCAAAACTTCACCGCAATTTAACAAAGGCAGGAGTTTCCTTCACTCTATATTTGAATTTGCCGTAAAACGCGAATGGGTTTCCACAAATCCATTAAAACTTATAGAAAAGCGCAAAGTAATCGAAAGGGAAATAAAACCATTATCTCTTCTAGATACTAAGAGACTCATAGATTCCGCAAAGAAACACGGAAACTCAAACTGCATTGCTGCCGCCGCAATTTTAATTTATGCAGGAATCCGTCCGAGAGAAATCAGGCGACTAAAATGGCGCGACATAGACATTGAAGAAAACACTATTACAATTCGTCCGGAATGCTCTAAAACAGGAGGAAGCAGGCAAGTCGAAATATGCAATTCCTTAAAAACTTTTTTGTGTGGCCATATTTTTCCTCCGGAATCTTCCGTTTGTCCTAAAAACTGGTCAAGGCGATGGAAGAAAATCCGAGACTTTGCTGGATTTAAAAATACATGGGTTCAAGACGTTCTACGACACACTTATGCGAGTTACCATGTAAAGCGTTTCCATGACCTTCCGCGTTTACAAATCAATATGGGCCATCGCGACATATCGCTCTTGCGTTCCAGGTATGTAAATATGATAGGAATTACCCTCTACGATGCAAAGTTGTTTTTTCAATAAAATCTAATTGGAAATTTTAAATCCGTACTCATCTTTACAAATTATTTTACCACTAACAAAAATAGTCTACTCATCACCAGAGCAATTCCAACCTACAATTTACATGTTGCAACCAACAGGTAATTCTAATACCACAACTTGCATACGCATTTGCTGCAACTATGCTATATATTCATGTCCAGATGAAAATAAATTTGCAGTAACCACTTTTTCAGTAACAACTAAACGCGAAATAACAACGTTGGCTGGCAAGATTTATTTTATTTTTTACGAATCCGCCCTGTTGGCAGCGTCGATTTTCCCGACCTGCCCGCGCGCCGATTCAAGAAATTCGCGCAACTGCTCAAAGCCCTCCGCAAACTTTGTATCGAGCCAGGCATCGACCATTTCGCAAGCCATTGCCTCTCCGACAATCATCGCGCCCATAGTTATCGCGTTTGCGTCGTTTATAGCTTTAGCTTTTTTCGCCGCAAAAACGGATTCCACACAGACGGCCCTGACTCCGCATATTTTGTTTGCCACAATCGCCATTCCCGCTCCCGTTCCGCAAAACAAAACGGCTCCGTCCGCATTTCCAGCGGAGATTTCCCGCGCCGCCTTTTCTGCAACCTCGTAATATGGAGTTTCCGCATAGGAATCCATATCCATAACTTCAACTCCGCGGTTTTTCAAATGTTGCGCCACGGCTTTTTTCAAGCCGTACGCAAACGGGTCTGCTCCTATTGCAAGCTTCATTTTGACTCCTTGTTTTTATCGAGAATTTCTATCCAATCCGCCATTATGCGGAGCGCTTCGCGCAACTGGACGTCGAACGCGGGCGGCTCGTCGGAAGCAAGCTCGGCGTCGAGCTTATCTTGCGGGGACGCGCCGTTATCGTCCTTTTTGGCTTCGGGATTTTCATCCTTATCCGCATGGGCGTTTTCCTTGGCGCTCTCGAGGAGAACCTCCTCCTTTTTGAAGTTCAATTTGGACAGTTCCTTTTCCTTCTTTTCAGAAGCATCGGCGAAAGCCTCGTCTTCGGCAAGCTTTTTCTCGCGAGTGGCGAGATTTACGCTCCAGTCCTTCGTCTGCCATCTTTCTTTTACGCGGTTTATCTGGGAATTCCAGAATGCGAATTCATCGAGCTTCTTTTGGCGTTCTTCGGACTGCTTCGTAAGCTTGTCCATAAGGGCTTTTGCCTCTCCCTCCGGAACGCCGTATCCCCAGACTTCCTCTATAGTATCTGGGGCGATTGAATCCCACTTCATCGCATAGTCTTTATACTGTTCGCCGATTTCCATATAGTCGTACGGCGACGGAAGGACTATGTCGGAATGGACGCCCTTGACCTGTATGGAATCACCGTTTGGCGCGTACCATTTTTGTACGGTGACTTTCGCCGCGCTCTTTTGTTCGGGGTCGAAATTGCCGATATTTAGGACGGCTTGCACCGTTCCCTTGCCGTGGGTGCTTTTGTCGCCGACTATAATCGCGCGCTTGTGGTTTTGCAGGGCTCCGGCGACAATTTCAGTCGCGGAGGCGGATAGGCGGCTTACCATTATGATTAGGGGGCCGTCCCACACAACTTTCGGGTCTTCGTCCCACAATCTTTCGGTTTTGCCGGCTGCGTTTTTAACCTGTACCACCGGGCCGCGCTTTATGAATAGGCCGGCCAAGTCGACAGCCTCGGTTAGGAAACCTCCTCCGTTGCGGCGCAAGTCGAGTATTATGCCCTGCACTCCCGATTTTTTTAGTTTTAGGAGGAGCTCCTCGACGTCCTTTGTAGTGCTAAAGCCTTTCGACTCGCCGTTGAAACCGCCTTCACCGTAGAATGCGGGCAGGTCGATTACGCCTATGGGCAGCGTTTTGTCTCCAACGGGGATTGTGTAAATTTCGGCTTTTGCGAGTTTTGTCGTAAGTTTTATTTCGCGGCGGACGAGTGTTATCGTTTTGCGCGCCGACGGATTTGAAGCCGGTTCAATCAGCAGCCTCACTTTTGTCCCGCTTTTGCCGCGAATCATTCTTACAGTGTTGCGGAGCTTCATTCCGATTACGTCGACAATCTCGCCTGTTTCCTGGCCGACACCCAAAATTTTGTCGCCGGGGCTTAGCAGTTTGCATTCTTCGGCAGGGCCGCCTGGCATTAGCTCGGATATTGTGCAATATCCGTCCTTGTCTTGAAGCAGCGCGCCGATTCCGACAAGTGCGTTGCGCACGGAGATGTCAAATTCTTCAAGGTAGTATTCGGAGAGGAAAGATGAGTGCGGGTCGTAGAGGTGCGATAGCGTATTTAGGTATATTTCCTGAATCTCCATGGCGTCCGCCTTGCGGTAGTTTTCGATTAGTCTTTCGTAGCGGCGCAGAATTTCTTTTTCCGCCTTTGCGAGCTTTTCTTCAAAAGTTTTTGGAGCTTCAACCTCCTCTTCCACAACTTCCGCGAATTTTTCCTTTTCAGTCTGTTTTGGCGCCGCGGCGGACTTTTCCGCAGATTTATCTTGCCCTGTTTTATCTACGGACTCCTTCTGCTTTTCTTCGTCGTTTTTCTTGACGGAATACGAGAGTATTTCGTTTACGATGTCGTATTTGAGCCTGTTTTCCCAGAGGGCGTTTGCGGCCTCCCAATTTTTGGGCCATTCCTCTTTGCTTCTATCCGGCCTGAAAGTTTCCTCCTTTGAGAAGTCGAATGGTTTTTTCATTCTTTCGCGTATCCATTCGAGCCTCGCGTCGGCCCTGTCGAGAAATTTGTCGTATATGGAGAAAGCCGGAAGCAGAGTTCCCTGGTGGAGCATTACGTCTATCGACGGGGAAAAGAAGTCTTGGAAATGCTGAACGTCCTCGGCGGTAAAAAACAGCTTGAAGAAGTCGATGTTCTGCATGTATTCGCGGATAAATTCGCGGACGTCAAGGTCGGTAATCGGCATTTTAAGGTAGTGGCCGCGCTCCATGCAATATACGAGCCATTTGGTCTCGTTGCGCATTTTTGGGGAGGTCTGCAATGAAATCGGCTTGCGCTGAACCTGTTGTGGTTTTGCGTCCGATGCGGTTGCGGGAATGCAGAATAGCGCCGAAGCGAATATCGCTACGGCTGCCGGCAGCAACTTTAAAAAATTCATCATATGTCAATAATCGTTAAGAATTGTGAATGTTTCAAATTAAAAATCGGGGTTATTTCATGCGGCGGCGCGCGTCCACGAGGGTTTGGCGCTCGCTTTCCGTGAGAGACGCAAAGCCTTTTTCGCTGATTTTATCGAGTATTCTGTCGACTTCATTTTTTAAGTCTTTGGGATTTGAAATGTTTACGCGGTACGAATATTCGGACGCGCTCTTCGTATATTTTTCGGATTTTCTGCGCGGAAGCTTAAAGGAAAGTTTGTCTAAGAACGCGAGCTTGCCGGACTTAATTGCGCGCGCGGCAAAAAATCCCGCCGCGATTCCGCCGAGGTGCCCCGCATAGGCGATCTCCGATAAACCTCCCGACAATGTGTAGAGAAGGCCGAGCGCCTCAAGCGCAGCGGCGATTTTAAGCATATTTATAGGTTTTATGGAAATTGGCAGGACAAAAAACAGCAGGAAAGTGACAGGCATTGGCGGGTATAGAGCGCAAAAGCATGCGAAAACCGCCATTACCGACGCCGACGCTCCCACGAGCCCGACGGGCGAGCCAAACGAGAACAGCAGCCATAGAGCCGCGCCCGCCAAGGCCCCCGCGAAATATACAAATAAGAATTTCCGCGATCCAATCCACGATTCGAGCGGAGTTCCCATGAAATACAGGGCAATCATGTTGAATGCTATGTGCGCGAGCCCCGCGTGCAGGAAAGAATATGTTATAACCGTCCATATTTTGCCGGAAGCCAACCCCGGAAGCGACAAGTCGAACATCGAAAAAAACGTGCCGTATCCGAAGAATCTGTCAACAAACGCTCCTATGACAAATATTGCGACGTTGATGATTATCAGTGTTTTTACCGCCGAAATTCGCCCAAAGAAGTCCGGGAGGGCGCTCTTTTTTTCGCCCTGCCCGCGCATATATTCTCTATCGTAGATGGACATTTTATATATTGATGTTGAAAAAACGGGTTATGTTCATTTTTTAGGCAAAATTTCCGCGATGGCGAGGTTTGCGAGGCGCAATCCGAAAATGCCCGCGACAACCGCGCAGCTGCCTATTATCTTTTCGTTTTGGCTTGGGATATGGGTGGATTCCGATACGCTTTCGTCGGAAAACACGCACTCGCAGTTTCCAGAGTATCCGAGGGATCGCAGCAATTTCCGGACTCGCGCGGCGACCGGGCAGCCGTAAGTTTTCATGATGTCCGCCTGTTTAATGCGCGATGGGTCAGAGCGCCTTGCAGCCCCCATGCTGGATACTATTGCTACCCCCGCTTCTGCGGCTCTGAATATCAGCGCCGCTTTTGACGGGATTGAATCGATCGCGTCGACCACAACTTTGCCGTTCTCCGGCGTTCCCACAACTTGGTCGGCGTTTTCGGAGTCTATAAAGGCCGGGTGCAAATCGACTTTAGCGTTTGGGTTAATATCTAGTATTCTCTCCTTCACGACGTCGATTTTCAGCCTTCCGATTGTGGAGGAGAGCGCGCAAAGCTGGCGGTTTACATTGCTTTCCTCGACGGAGTCGAAGTCCCAGAGGTCGAAGCGCCCGACGCCCGAGCGGGCGAGAGCCTCGGCAGCGAAGGAGCCTACCGCCCCCACTCCGCAGATTACGGCGTGCGCCGCAAAGATTTTTTCACATGCTGCATCGCCGAACAAAACGGCCGTTCTTGAAAACCTATCCCGTATCATTTTGAATAGAACGAGTGGAAGTTTTCAAAAGCGGCGTCTGCGATTTCAGTAGCCGGCACGCCCCTGAGCGCGGCGAGAGCCGTTGCGGCGTTTTCGAGCGACTCCGCCGAACATTCTCCGTCAGTCTCAGTCAAAATTCTTTCCGGCGACGCCGCCTTTGCGCATTCCGCGCCTCTCTTGCTCGAGAGTTCGCGTATTCCGAATGAGAATCGCGCGCCGATTTTCTCGAACTGCACAGCCATTTGCGCCGAACACGACGCCGCGTGGATAAGAAATTTTTTCAGGCCCTTATTTTTTGAGAAGTCGCGCAAAATGTCATAGAGCGCTCCCCATTCGCCCACGCAGTGTATTACGGCGGGAAGGCCGCGCTTTGCGGCCATATCGAGCTGCGTCTCAAAGAGCGTTTTTTGGATTTCGATTGGAACTCTGTCTGCAATGCGCGAATCGAGGCCTATCTCGCCTATTGCGTCCGCAAAATCCATATATTTTTCGAGTTCCGGCAGGATAGTTAGGCGCATTTGCCTTTCTACAATTTCAATATCGTCGAATTTTGATATTTCTATGTCAGGGTGTATTCCGAAGATTTTTTTTACTGACGCGCGCGAAATTCCTTCAAGTTTTGACCATTCGTTTGCGAAGCTTGCGCAAATGGCGCATGCCTCCACTCCTTTTGGCGGGTAGGAGTCCAGACTTTCGCCTTCAAGGTGGCAATGGGCGTCTGAGAGTTTTTCGAGCATTACGATTCGAGGGCTTTAAGGACGTCAGCCTCCTCCAAAGTTTTTGTGTACGACGCGCCGATTCCGTCGAGCAGGACAAACCGCAGGCTACCTCCGACGGATTTTTTGTCGTGGCGCATGGATTCTATGAGATCGGCGGTTTTTATGCGGTCAGGGACGCTGGTCGGCAGCCCGAATTTTTGAATGAGCTTTACAAGCCTGTTAGCGTCGATTTCCGAAAGCGTTGATTGCGCGACGGAAAGTTTCGCCGCAAACGCCATTCCTATTGCCACGGCCTCTCCGTGCACAAACACGCCGTATCCCGCACATTTTTCGACGGCATGCCCGAGTGTATGCCCAAAATTCAACAGGGCTCTTCCCCCCTCTTTTGAAGTTTCGCGCTCGTCCTCGGATACAATTTTTGCTTTTAGCGCGCACGAGCGGCGTATTGCCTCCGGAAGGTACTTTGAATCGTGCGAGAGGGACTCCCGAGTTTTTTCGAGAGCCGAGAACAATTCGGCGTCGCCGAGGGCTCCGCATTTTATGACTTCTGCCATGCCAGCAGAAAATTCGCGCATTGGGAGGGTCGAAAGGAAGGAAGTGTCGATATATACGGCACCAGGCTGGTGGAATGCGCCTACGAGATTTTTTCCTGCGCGGATATTTATGCCAGTCTTTCCGCCGACGGAGGAATCGACCATCGATAGCAAAGTTGTGGGAATTTGAACAAGGGCAATGCCTCTCATATACGTTGCCGCCGCGAAGCCAGCAAGGTCGCCTATGACGCCCCCTCCCCACGCTGCGACGGTCGATTTTCTGTCGAGCCCCGCAGCCGCGAAAGACTCGCATAGCTTTTCGAGCATTTCAAAAGACTTGGAAGGCTCGCCGCCGTGCACTGGAAACATGTGGATACCGAGGCTTTTAAGCTTTTCCGCGGATTGCGGAAAGAGGCTCAATAGCGACTCGTCCGCCACGCACGCGATTTTTCCGCCGTTGCGGACAATTTGCGAAAAGTTTTCGAGCGCGAGGCCGAAAGCGCCGTTTCCGATATGAATCGGATACGATCTTTCGCTGAGACTAACTTTCAATTCCGTCATATTATTCGAGTCCGAAAACGCCGTTGACGTAGGCGCGAATGTTGAATTTTTGGAGGTCGTCGACTTTTTCGCCGAGTCCGACATAAAGTATCGGAAGTTTTAGCTCGCGGTAAATGCCCGCGAGCGCCCCGCCCTTGCCCGTGCCGTCGAGCTTTGTGACGATTATTCCCGTGAGACCGAAAGACTTGTGGAATGCTCGCGCCTGGGAAATGCTGTTTGAGCCTAAGCTTGCGTCAATAACGAGAATGGAGTTTTGGGGTGCGTTGGGATCGTTTTTTGCGAGAACCCTGCGTATTTTTGCGAGTTCGCCCATCAAGTTTTCCTTTGTGTGGAGCCTGCCCGCGGTGTCGAGCACGAGCCACTTTGCGCCGTCGGATTTTGCGGCCTGCCAGCAGTCCCATGCGGTGGCTGCGGCGTCTGCGCCGTGCGCGCTTTCTACGAGCCTGACACCGAGCCTGTCGGCCCATACGCGGATTTGTTCGTTTGCGGCAGCCCTGAAAGTATCGCACGCGCCAAGCACGACGCCGCCGTCGGCCTCGAGGATTTTTGCGAGTTTGGCGGCAGTCGTGGTTTTCCCCGCGCCGTTGACCCCGACGAGGCAAACGACAGACGGGTTTGAGTCGGCGCTCTTTGCGAGCGCGCCGTCCGAGCCTTCGAGTATGCGAGCAAGGACTTCCGCCCCGATTTCCGCGGCGCGGCGCCCCTGTAGCTGGCTGTCGCGCTTGTATTCGGATTTGATGGCGTCGATTATTTCGCAGACGGTTTCGTAGCCAAAGTCGGCCTCGATGAGAGTTTCTTCAATGAGGGCGATGTCGGACGGGTCGATTTTTTTGGAGAACAGGCCGGCGAGCTTTCCGAGAGCGCCGTTAGCCGTGCGTTTCAGCCCTTCCTTGAAGCGTTTAAAAAGGGAAAACATCAGTGTTTAAGGGGGGTTCTTAGAGGGCGGCTGAGGCCGTTCTTAACGTTGTCGAGGACGCCGTTTATAAATCTTTTGGACTCGGCAGTTGAGTATGTTTTTGCGAGGTCGACAGCCTCGTTGATAGAGACTATCGGAGGGATATCATCGCGAAACAGTAGCTCGAAGACGGCGAGCCTCAGTATAGCCAAGTCGACACGCGCGATTCTGTCCATGCTCCAATTTTTTGCGCTTTTTGATATTGCGGCGTCGATTTCAGCGGAGTGCTCCTCCATTCCAGCGATTAGCTCGGAGGCGAATCCGTAAAATTCGCGCGGCTCCTCTTTCGTTTCAAAGAACGAGTCAAGAAGCTGGTTTAGAGGCACGTCTTTATTTGCGGCGCGCATGTATGCGAACTGCATTGCGGCGGCGCGGTTTTCGCGTCGGCCGCGCATTTTGTTTTCAGACGGGTTCATGATGCGAAGCCCTTTCCGTTTTCTTCGGAGTTCTTTTCAAATTCAGCCTCGGCTTCTTCGAGCTCGTCGAGAAGCAGGTCGGTTTGCCAAGCCATTTCCATCGCGGCCTCCGCGAATTCCCTGCCGCGCGCGATTTCCCCCTTTGTGCGTGCGACAGCCTGTTCGCGGGTGTTTGCTACTATTATTCCGTTAATCATCGGAACGGTTGTCGAGAGCGCCACGTTTTGGAGGGCGGCTGCGGTGCTGTGGGCGATAATTTCGTGGTGGGGTGTTTCGCCCTTTATTACAACGCCGAGCGCGATAATTGCGTCGTACTGTTCCGTTTGCGCGAGCATATTGCAAACATGCGGCAGCTCCGCCGCGCCCGGAACCCTGACAAGCCTTACGTTCTCGGCGTCGACGCCGCAGCCGTGGAGAGTCTCCACCGCGTCGCGCACGAGCGCGTCCACGAGTTCCTTGTTGAAGCGCGAAGCGGCTATTGCGTACCTGTATCCGCTCGCGTCGATTTTTGGCATTTTACCTTTGTCGAGACTCATTTTAGAATTGTATTTGTTCGGTTATTTCGAGGCCATACCCGTCGGACAGCGCATGGCTGCCTTGGTGTGTCGTAAGAAGCCTTATTTTTTTAAATCCGAGAGCCCGCAGAATTTGCGCGCCGAGGCCGTAATCGCGGCGGCTCGGCAATTCCGGGACGCCGTCGGGAGTGACAATTCCCGAGTCTGCACGGCTTATGTATATGACAGCACCCGAGCCCGCCTTTTCGACTTCCGCCATTGCCCGCGCGAAGGAGTTTGAGCCCGACGAGAAAGAGGAATCGGCAAACATGTCGGCAAAGACATTTTCGGAGTGGACTCTTGCGAGGGTCGGCTCCTCGGTGATTTTCCCCTTTATGAGGGCGAAGTGGGTGTCCGGACCGGTCGCGGAACGCAGCCCGACGAGTTTGAAGTCGCCAAAGCGCGTCGGGAACGGCCTTTCAAATATTATTTTAACGAGGGTGTCGCGGCGCATTCTGTATTCGATGAGATCCGCAACGCTCATGAGCTTCATATTGTGCTCTTTTTTAAATTTAACGAGGTCGGGAATGCGCGCCATAGTGCCGTCATCGTTCGTAATTTCGCAAATAGCGGCGCATGGAAATAAACCTGCGAGCTTTGCAAGATCGACAGCCGCCTCTGTGTGCCCCGCGCGTTCGAGGACACCGCCGGGGCGGGCTCTCAGCGGATTGACATGTCCTGGGGTGACAAAGTCGGAAGGCCCCGCGGAAGGGGTTGCCATAAGCTTTATGGTTCTTGCCCTGTCGGCTGCGCTAATGCCCGTAGTAATACCTTTTGCCGCGTCGACAGTGACGGTGAATGCGGTGCCTTTTGCGTCGCGGTTCAGCCTGACCATATCGTCGATTCCAAGCGCCGTAAGCCGCTCGCTCGTCGTTGGCACGCAGACGAGCCCGCGCGCGAGCTTTATCATCGTGTTCACCGACTCCGGCGTTATCTTTTCCGCGGCGACAATCATATCGCCCTCGTTTTCGCGCGATTCGTCGTCGGCGACGATTACGATTTTTCCCGCCGCGAAATCGGCGATGCAATCTTCCACTTTGTCGAAAATTTCGCTTTTTTGCATAATTTAAAATACGGGGTTTCTCAAAATTTTTTCAATATCTTGGCGAGAGAGCAGCTTGCATGAGCCCTCAGGGATTCTTCTGAGCACGAAAGCCCCTATCTGAAAGCGTTTGAGCTCTTTTACGAAGTATCCCATAACTTCAAACATTCTGCGGATTTCGCGCTTGCGCCCCTGCGATAGCCAGACTTCCACTTTTTTCGCGTCGCGCTCGGAAGTGTCCGAGGGGTGCTGTATTATTTTTAGGGCGCGCAGCTTTTCGCCCTCGGATACGACACCGCGCGTAAGGATTGGTATTACGGCGGGGTCGAGAGGGCGGTTTAGAGTCACGCGGTAGCGTTTAATGATTCCAGAAGACGGGTGTGTAATCTTGTTTGCGAGCTCGCCGTCGTTAGTGAGAATCAAGAGGCCTTGCGAATTTTTGTCGAGCCTGCCGCAGCAGAATAGCTTCATCTTGTCGTATGGCGGCGGCAATAGATCGAATACTTTTTTAGCCTCGAACGGGTCGTCGTTGGAACACAGATAGCCCTTTGGCTTGTTCATTGCAAGAACCACTTTTTCGGCGACGATGCCTTTTAGCGTAACGCCGTCCACCGCGACCTTGTCCTTTTCAGGATCCACGTCCTGGCCGATCTGGGCGATTTCTCCGTTGACGGTGACTGCGCCTTCTAGGATTTTTTCCTCCGCCGCGCGGCGCGAGCATACGCCGCATTGGGAAATATATTTTTGTATTCTCATAAACAACGCCGAAGCGCCTCGGGCGCCCCATTTTTATTTTCTTAAAAACCCATATTGCCAGCCGGCGATATAGCCTTCAAGCAAAAATCGCCCCTAATAAGCGGCGTTTCCCATATTTCCGCGTTGTAGCGGCGCGTTCTTTGCATGTCTTGCCGCAAGTTTGCCGCTAAAAATGTGCAATAAAAAATTTCAAACTTCGCGGTCTTTTCCGCAAAAGGCTTGATTTTAGCGTTAAAACAGCCTATGTTTGACCTACTTTAAAAACAAATTAGGAGTTAATAAATATGTCGTTCGCATCAAGATTCAAATTAAGCGCCATGATGTTCTTGCAGTTTATGCTCGTGGCGGCTTTCTGGGTACAGCTCTCGAGCTACCTCGACAATATGAAAGTGTCGGGGCTAATGTTCTCGCTGATAATGTCAACAATGGCGATAGGCTCGATATTCTCGCCGTTCGTCGGAATGTTTGCCGACAGGGTTGCAAACAGCGAAAAGGTCTTGGCGATTCTCAACTTTTTTGTGGCGATACTGCTCTTGGCGACTTTCTTTACGAGCAACCCCTTATTGATATTCATATTCTTGATGCTTGCGATGTGCGCCTACATGCCCACATGGGGGCTTACTTCGTCGATAGCGATGACAAACAGCACGCCCGAAGCCTTCCCCTACATTAGGGTATTCGGATCTCTCGGCTGGGTCTGCGCGGCGGTATTCGCGCTCGGCGCCAAGGCGATATTCGACATTTCGATAGACGGCACAAACATTCCGCTCGCATGCGCGGCTGGGGTTGCGATAGTAGCTGCAGTGTTCTCGCTCTTTTTGCCCGCGACTCCCCCGAAAGCGAAAGGAGAGCCTATGTCGATTACCGACGCTCTCGGTTTGCGCGCGTTCGGAATGCTTAAAGACGCGAACATTTCAATATTTATGATATGCGTAGTGGTATGGACTATCGCATTCACAATTTATTGGATGTATGGTTCGTTCCTCGCGTCTCTCGGAGTGAAGGAAATAACGCCCGTATTGAACATAGGGCAGATTTCCGAGTTGGCGTTTATGGTTGCGATTCCCGTCTCCATAAAATTCCTCGGCTTTAAGAATACTATGGCAATAGGCATACTTGCCATGTTCTTGCGCTATGTGATGAGCGCGCTTGCACCCGAAGTCGGGGGCCTGTATTTTGGAGCGATAGCAGTGCACGGGGCAATATTCGGCTTCTTCTTTGTCGCCGCCCAGATGTACATCGATAAAAAAGCTCCTGCCGACATCAAGGCGCAGGCGCAGGGCTTGTACTTCTTCTTCTACGGCGTAGCGCAAGTCATAGGAACGTTCTTCTCGAAGTGGCTAATCGACAGCTACACGGCCCTTCCCGCGCAAGCTGGCGCAGAAGCAGTCACAAATTGGGCGACAGTATTCTGGATTGAATCCGCAATTTCCGGCGCCCTGCTCATATTCTTCTACCTGTTCTTTAAGAACGATGTAAAAGAACAGCAATAGCTTTTGCCTTCTCAAAAAAGACCGCCGCATGGCGGTCTTTTTTTGTGTCTATTCCTTTCGCAAGAAACTGCGCCATGCGTAAACCTTAGCAAAAAGCATAAAATATTTTTGGAGACTAAGCGGAAATTAGGCAGAGAACTTTGAAAATAAATGAAAGATTCGTCTTTTAGGGCGGCGCGACTGAAAAGAAAAATATTTATAAACCAAGAAAAAAATATTCCATAACATTAAAGAGATTTTTGAGAGGAGAAAATTCTGGAATAAGACGGAGTTCCGACTGGTGCAAATCGCCCAATTTTTTGTCTGAAAGCGCAATGTTTCTTCTTAAAAATGCCCTTGTAAACATGGCGGATTTCTGCGACTAAAAGTACCGATTGCAAAAGAGCGCTATGCTTGCGTTTTCATAGAAATTTTTAGCAAACCAAGCTTTGTCCCATGCAGACCGGAACTTTTTTAGCACTGCGCCGATTTTATAAAATTCTACGCATGCCCAAAAAAGCAGAAAAAAATTCGGGCAAAAAATTCCGCTACAATAATAAAATGCCCCAGCCTTATAAGAAAAGAGCCGGGCAGAAGCCGCGCCGCTTATATCGCCTTGCGAAAATATAAAAGCGCAAAATGCGAAAGCTCGGCCAAATTGAGAAAATGGAAAAGATATAAAAATGCGGATTGTTTCAGCTTATTTGCGAAAGAAAGCATAGAGAAAAAAAACATACTAAAAGTAACATACCTACTTGCGCGATTGCGCTTCTTGGCGGAAATGAAAAGAATAGAAAAAATCTAAGACATACGCCTAAAAAATAAAAAAAAGGGCGCGCCAAAAGCGGCACAATTCGCCGCAAAAGCGCGTCCCAAAAATTTTCCAACGCGAGAAAAAGCCAAAGACTAAAACCGTCGCCGAAATTTCCGCAGATTAAATCGAGCGGCAGTCGTTTTCGTCTTTTGTAGTGTAACCCGAATCTTGGCGGTAGTGGTTTATATGGTTTTTCTTGGCGTACGCCTGATAAAAGTCGTCGGCAGTCATGCCTAGGGTCTGGGCTATAGAGACCAAGAAGTGCAGCATATCCACCACCTCGACGCGCGCGTTTTGGGGATCGAATTTCTGGTATTTAGCCCACCATTTCCACGGAACGGAATCCACGAGCTCCGCATTTTCCTGCGCGAGGGCGCGGCTATAATTTAGAACCCACTTTACGCGGTCGTCTTCCGACATATTTGCGGTGTCAACGCCTATGCGCTTGTTGAGTTCATACTGCATTTTAAATATTTCTTCGAGTCTGTCCATTTTGGTTTAGTTTTTTGTTGTGCGCGCGGGCACTGATTATTTTGCAGAGTCGGGTTTTCCTCGGGTCTGCCCCGCTCCGCGGATTTTATATTTGTAAGAGCAAAGCTCTTTGAGGCCCATCGGACCGCGGGCGTGGAGCTTGTCAGTCGATATTCCAATCTCAGCGCCGAGTCCGAATTCGTACCCGTCGGTAAATCTGGTCGAGGCGTTCCAATAGACGGCAGCGGAATCTACCAAATTCATAAATTTTTCAGCAGTCTGCTGGTTTTGCGTTACGATTAAATCGGAATGTCCGGAGCCATATTTGTTTATAAATGCGGCGGCTTCCTCCACCGAATCGACTATATCAACTGAAATAATCATATCGATATATTCGGTATAGAAGTCGTCGTCAGTAGCGGTCTTGTGGGGGATTCCGGCGTTGTCGAGTATTTTAGCTGCTCTGTCGGAGGCGCGTATCTCCACACCAAGCTCGCTTAAGCGCCCTGCAACAATCGGCAGCAATTTGTCGGCGACGGCCGCGTGGACAATCAAGTTTTCTGCTGCGTTGCATACGCTCGGGCGCTGGCATTTTGAATCGACTGCAAGAACCCGCGCGATTTCTGCGTCGGCGTCCTTGTCTATATATACAGTGCAGACACCCTTGTAGTGCTTGATTACAGGGATAGTCGAGTTTTGGACGACAAACCTGATAAGCCCCTCGCCGCCTCTTGGAATAATGCAGTTTACGTATTTGTCGAGCTTCAAGAGTTCGCCGAAAGCCGCCCTGTCAGTCGTGGGAATAATCTGGACACAATCTGGATTTATGCCCGTATCGGAAAGCGCGCGGGAGATTATCGCCGCCAGCGCCGCGTTCGATTCAAACGCCTCGCTTCCGCCGCGGAGTATTGCCGCGTTTCCGCTTTTGAGGCACAATACCGCGCAATCGACAGTGACATTCGGCCTGCTCTCGTAAATAATTCCGATAACTCCTATTGGCGTTCTTACCTTTTGTATTTCGAGGCCGTTTGGGCGGACGACCGTTTCGATTATTTCGCCGACAGGGTCAGGCAACGCCGCAACTTGCCGCACGCCCTCCGCAATGCCCGCGATTTTTTTCCTATCGAGCGACAGGCGTTCGAGCATTGGCTTGGAAAGCCCGGCGGCGGCGGCCTTTTCGAGGTCGCGCGAGTTCGCCGCAATAATGTTTTCGGCATCTTGTTCGAGCAGTTCGGCAATCCGCGCGAGAGCCGCGTTTTTGCGCTCTTCCGAGACTCCCGACAATTCGAGCGCGGCAGCCCGCGCGCGCTTGGCTATTTCGAGGACATTTGCCATAATTTATATCTCCGATATGCGCCTGATAAAATCTTGGCGGCGCTTTATTTCGTCTAATCCGGCTTCCTCCAATTTGTCGGACGAAAATGATTCGACAGTCATTGACGCCGCGGCGGCTCCTGTAAGCATTGCATTTTTAATTGCGGTGAAGTCTGTTTTTCCGCTTCCCGCGAGCACTCCCGCGAGCGCGCCGGCGAACGTGTCGCCCGCGCCAGTCGGGTCGCGCAAGTCCCTTACGGGGTATGCGGGGATTACGAAAAATCCGTCTTTGTGAAATAGCATAGCGCCGTATTCGCCGGTTTTGACGACTGCGGACTTTGCGCCTAACTTCAAGAGGCTTTCGCCCGCAAGTATGATATTGCGCTCGCCGGATATGAGTTTTGCCTCGGAGTCGTTTACGATGAATATGTCGGCCCTTTTGATTAGCTCTTTCAGGGCATGGTTTGCGATGTCAATCCAAAGGTTCATCGTATCGAGAATCACAAACGGCGAAGAAAGCATTGCGTCGAGCGCGCATTTTTGGACGTCCGGTCCGATGTTTCCGAGAAGGACGAAGTCGGCGTTTTTCGCGGCGTCGTTTAGCTTCGGGACGTAGTTTTCGTAGACGTTTACGCGCGTTTCGAGAGTTTCGCGGCTGTTGAAGTTGTCGAGGTATTCACCGCTCCAAAAGAAAGTTTCGCCGTTTGGGTCGATTTCCACATTTGAAGTGTCGATGCCGCGCCTCGAAAGGCGAGCCAAGTCGGATTTTTTAAAATCCTTTCCGACGATGCCGCAAAGCATTGTCGGCGCGAAGAACGACGACGCCAGCGCCGCGTACGACGCCGACCCGCCGAGCGCCCATTGGACCGAGTCCAAGGGCGTTTTAATGTTGTCGTAGGCGATTGAGCCCACTACGAGAAGTTTTCCGCCGCTCATAAACTACATATTGGCGATGATTGCCGAGCCGAATTCCGAGCACTTGACTTCTTTCGCGCCTTCTATGAGGCGAGCGAGGTCGTAAGTGACGGTCTTTGCCTTTATCGAATTTTCGAGGCCTGTTATGATGAGGTCGGCGGCTTCGTTCCAGCCGAGGTATCTAAACATCATTTCGCCGGAGAGGATTACGGAGCCCGGGTTTACCTTGTCGAGGTTTGCGTATTTGGGGGCTGTTCCGTGGGTTGCCTCGAAAATTGCGTGTCCGGTAGTGTAGTTTATATTGCCGCCGGGGGCGATGCCGATGCCGCCGACCTGCGCGGCGAGAGCGTCGGAGATATAGTCGCCATTGAGGTTTAGAGTGGCAACGATGTCGTATTCCGCCGGGCGGGTAAGAATTTGCTGCAAGAATGCGTCGGCGATAACATCTTTAACTATGATGCCGCATGGGAGCTTGCACCACGGGCCGCCGTCGATTTCTACCGCGCCGAACTCCTCTTTCGCGACTTTGTATCCCCAGTCGCGGAAGGCGCCTTCGGTAAATTTCATAATATTGCCCTTGTGGACGAGTGTGACGCTCTTTCGGCCCTGTGAAATCGCATATTCGATGGCGGATTTTACAAGCCTTGAAGTTCCCTCGCGCGAGACGGGCTTTATGCCGATTCCGCACGACTGCGGGAAGCGGATTTTCGCGAATTTTTTGGGGAAGCGGTCTTTTAAGAAAGCTTTTAGCTCTTCGACTTCCTCCGTGCCGTTTTCGAATTCAATACCCGCATAAATATCCTCCGTATTTTCGCGGAATATGACCATATCGACGAGATCCGGGCGTTTTACAGGGCTGTCGACGCCGCTAAAATAGCGGACAGGGCGCTGACACACATAGAGGTCGAGCTCTTGGCGCAGGGCTACATTCAGCGAGCGTATTCCGCCGCCGATGGGGGTAGTGAGAGGCCCTTTGATTCCTACGAGATACTCTTTGAAGGCGTCGAGCGTTTCCGAAGGCAGCCAGCTGCCCGTTTTATTGAATGCCTTTTCGCCCGCGAGGACTTCCAGCCACTGGATTTTGCGCGAGCCTTTATAGGCCTTCTCGACGGCCGCGTCGAATACGCGCACGGCGGCTCTCCAAATATCGGGGCCTATGCCGTCGCCTTCGATGAAGGGAATGACAGGGTTTGATGGTACCGCAAGCTTTCCGTCGCGGATTGTTATTTTTTCGCCTGATACGCTCATTATTATAAGTTTGGATTGTGTTAAAGTTATGGTTTATCCAATACAATTTAAGCCGGTTGTCAAATAAAACGAAAAATTGGAATTGAAGTATGGGGGGGGAAATTTTTCCGCCGCGCGGGAAAAGCAAAATTCTGCCAAATATATTGGCGGCCGATATTTTTTCTGGAAGCTTAGCGGCGGAGCGCGGCAAAAGGAAACAAAGCAATGGCAAAACGGAAGCGTCGCAAAAGTAAAATGAAAATCGCGGGCTTTTTGTATTGGCGAGGAGCATTAAGTAAAGTGCGCCTTTGGGACAATTTTTACGGCGGATTTGGCAGCCGTCGCGCCGAACCTCCCCGCTGTGTAAAAAACCATTGATTTCGATAATCTTGTTAAGCTTTTTGCGAACTTCCACAACTGGATTTTTTCTTTATTTTATCTTTTGAATTTCCATATTTTAGAGCTTTTGACACATATCAAGAAATTCGGATAATTTTTGTATTGCATTCGTTGCGGCGAAAAATACAGTAAAGCGTTCACCATTTAATAATAAGGAGGCTCTCTTGAGAGAAGATTATCTAAGACAGGCACAAAAGGTTATTTCCGACCCGAACATTCTCATAAACGTCGTCTCCCGCCGCGTGAAGCAACTCAAATACGGCGCGCGCCCGACGGTAGAATCGCTCGAAAAGCTATCGCTTGAAGACATAGCTCTCTTGGAGATAATCAAGGGGCACATAAAATACGAACTCTACGAGGCGCCGAAAGAAAGCGAAGATCTGTAAAACGCTTGACGCATCCGGCCCGCATTGCGCTTTTTTGCGTTGGGAAATATTGCTTTACGAGCTTTCCGACAGCGGGCGCGGGGCGCGCATAGATAGTCCGCGCGGCGATAAACCACGCGGTTTTTTATTCCAATGGGCAAAAGCAAAGATAACCGAATAACCGAGATTCGCAACCGCAAGGCGAACCACGAATATTTTGTCGGGGAAACTTTTGAAGCCGGAATAGTGCTTACAGGGACGGAGATAAAGAGTTTGCGCGCGGGGAAGGCGCAGATAAACGACGCTTTCGTAAGGGTCGACAACGGCGAAGCGGTAATGTACCAATCGCACATATCGGAATACGATTTTGGAAACATAAACAACCATAATCCTACGCGGCCGAGGAAACTCCTGTTGCATAAGAAGGAGATACTAAAACTAAAAGCTGCTACCGACTCTGGCGGCACGGCGATAATCCCGCTAAAGATATATTTTAAGAAGGCGCTTGCGAAAGTGTTGATAGCCCTTTGTACAGGCAAGAAACTTTACGACAAGCGCGAAGATATAAAAAAGCGGGAGGCAATGCGCGAGGCCCGCAGGGCATTGGATACAAAATTCCGCCGGCAGTATTAAGCCGTTGTACTAACTTTATATATGTGCGAAGGCGGCCATGGGTAGCAGATATGAATATGAAATACCTAAATGGGCATAAGCTAGGCACAGACGGCAGAGGCAGATTGGGATATAAAAAACTGGCGCGCAAACTGGACCTAAGTGACGAGCAGACATACAGTGGCGTGCCGGAAACTAATTTAGCGGCGCACTGGGAAGCAAGAGAATCCAATTTTTGTGCAGATAGCCACAAGCGATTTTCAATTCTTTGAGAGCACTGCCTAATATTTTCTGATTTACTATGGGCGAACCTGCACTGCATATAATTTTACACAATCCGAAAATTCCGCAAAACACCGGAAATATAGGGAGAATGTGCGCGGTAATCGGGGCGAGACTGCACTTAATCCACCCGATGGGCTTTACAATAACCGACGCGAAGCTCAAAAGGAGTGGAATGGACTACTGGAAGAGCCTCGACGTTGTACACCACAAGAACTGGGAAGAGTTTAAGAAATCCGAACTCTCGCCAAAGTTGGAGCGCATATGGCTCTTTACGACGAAGTCGCGCAAGTGTTTTTGGGACGGCAAGTACAGGCGCGGCGACGGGCTTCTATTCGGCGCGGAGGACTGCGGCTGCCCCGAATACGTGCACGCCGATATTTTAGAGAGGCGCGTAAAGATACCGCATATGGTGGACACTCTGCGCTCGCTCAACCTGTCGACATCTGCCGGAATAGCCGCGTATGAGGCGATGCGGCAGATAGTCGAGGCGGAGGGGATTTTATTGAAATTCGGCGAGAATTTTTTCTGACGCTTGCCGAGTTAACTGTTTAAGAATATGAAATTTCGTTTTACTTGACCGCAAGCGTGGCGAGTCTAAATTAAGAAAAAAATTTTTTTCAAATGTCTGAATCGAGCATAATAAAAGATTTCAAGAAACTAATCGGAGCCGACAACGTGTTGGACTCGGAAGCCGACAGGCTCAGCTACGCCTACGACTCCGCCGTACTGCCGCAAAGGGAGCCCGCTGTTGTATTGACCCCCGACAATACCGAACAGATTGGCCAGATATGCGCCTTCTGCAATAAAAATTCCATACCGATGACAGTGAGGGGCTCAGGCACAAACCTATCCGGCGGGACGATTCCCGACTCGGAAAAATCGGTTGTGATAGTCACGCAAAAGCTTAACAAAATTCTCGAAATCAATTCAGGAGACCTTTACGCAGTGGTGGAGCCTGGGGTAGTGACAGCAAGATTTGCGGCGGAGGTTGCCTCAAAGGGGCTGTTTTATCCGCCGGATCCTGGGTCTCAGGCAGTGTCCACAATAGGCGGGAACATAGCCGAGAACGCGGGAGGGCTTCGCGGGCTAAAATACGGGGTGACGAAAGACTATGTAATGGGGCTTGAATTTTACGACGCGGAAGGCGGACTTGTCAAAACGGGCTCGAGGACAGTCAAATGCGCCACTGGGTTTAATCTTGCCGGATTGATGACAGGTTCGGAAGGGGCGTTCGGGATAATATCAAAAGCCATACTCAAACTCGTTCCCCCGCCGAGGGCGTCGAAGGCGATGACAGCAGCGTTTTCCGACGTAAGGCGCGCCGCCGATACTGTAGCCGAAATAATAGCCTCGCACGTACTGCCCTGCACGCTTGAATTTATGGACGCGGTGACGATAAATATGGTCGAGGACGACGTAAAGATCGGGCTGCCGCGCGACGCGAAGGCACTGCTATTGATAGAGGTTGACGGGCACCCCGCCCAGGTAGCGGACGACGCCGACACAGTTGAGAGAATATTGCGCGAGAACGGAGCTGCAAACATAACAGTTGCGCGCGACGAAATTCAGAAAAACGCGATATGGGAGGCGAGGCGCAAGGCGCTTCCGGCGCTCGCGCGCAGGCGCCCGACGATAGTGCTTGAAGACGCGACAGTCGCGCGCTCAAAGATTCCCGCAATGGTCGACTGCATTGGCGACATCGCCAAGAAATACGGATTGCTCATAGGCACGTTCGGGCACGCCGGCGACGGCAATCTTCACCCGTCGATATTGTGCGACAAGCGCGATCCGCAAGAATTTGCGCGTGTGGAGCAGGCGATAGACGAGCTGTTCAGAAGGACAGTCGAGATGGGTGGCACGCTGTCGGGCGAGCACGGCACGGGAACGGCAAAATCAAAATGGCTGGAGCTTGAAACATCGGTGGCAACCCTGAAATTCTGCAGGGCTCTGAGATCTGCGGTTGACTCAAAAAGGCTGTTAAATCCTACAAAAGTAGTAGCATTTTAATATGACTAATCTCGCAAAACTTGCCGAGGAAACCGCCAAGCTTGACGATAAGCTCTCGGCGTGCATGAAGTGCGGGACATGCCAATCGGTATGCCCCATATTTAAAGAAACGCTGATGGAAGCGGACGTAGCGCGCGGGAAACTTTCGCTGCTTTCCGATATAGAAAGCAAAGTGGCTAAAGACGCGGAAGGCGTGCGCAGCAAGCTCGACCGGTGCCTATTGTGCGGCTCGTGCCAGGCAGCATGCCCGTCCGGAGTTAATATACTCGATATATTTATCAAAGCGCGCGAAATATCGGCGCAATACATGGGGCTGTCACCGGTAAAGAAGATAATATTCCGTGCGATGCTTTGCAATCCGAGGTTTTTTTCCTTCTGCGCGGAAGTGTCGACGCCGTTCAGGGGGTTGTTTATGCGCAGGCAAAACAACGCGCCGCGGACGCTTTCGTCGCCGCTTTTAGCGCCGATAATCGGCGACAGGCGCCTGCCTGAGCTTCCTAAAAAGACAATCCGCCAAAAATACGGCGACTACGACACTCCTGCGGGCAAGAGCGGTCTAAAAGTATTGTTTTTCACAGGCTGCATGGGCGACAAAGTCTATCCCAACGTGACGGAGGCTTGCTTAAAAATATTCAAGCATTACGGTATAGGAGTTTCGATGCCGTCCGGATTGGCATGTTGCGGCATACCTGCCCTCGCCTCCGGCGACGCCGATTCCTTCAAAAAAATGGCGGCGTACAATCTCGATATTTTGGGCAAACTTGAATTTGACTATGTTGTGACCGCCTGTGCGTCGTGCACAGAAACAATAGAACAGTTTTGGCCGAGGTACGCGGAGGGGGCGCAAAAGGCGACGGCAGAAAAGATATCCGCAAAGACTCTGGATATATCGGCGTTTTTAGTTGACGTAATTGGGTTGGAGAAACCGGCGCAAGCGCGCGTAGGCGCAGAGAGCGGTAGGCGCGAAAAAGTGACATACCACGATTCGTGCCACCTTGCGAAATCGCTGGGAGTGCGCAGACAGCCGAGGGAGCTTGTAAAGGCAAACCCAGAATGCGAGCTTATTGAGATGCGCGAGCCCGACACATGCTGCGGCTGCGGCGGGAGTTTTACCCTGACACATTACGACATTTCAAAGAAAATCGGCGGGCGCAAGCGCGAGAATATTGTGGCAAGCGGCGCGGATACTGTCGCGTGCGGATGTCCAGCATGTATGATGCAAATATCGAATATGCTCGCGCTAAACGGCGACGAGGTAAAAGTAAAGCACGTCGCGGAATTATACGCCGATTCGTTGGATAAATAGGAAGCCCATTTCGGTAAAAACGGGAAAGCGCGCGGAAGTTAATCGAGCCGCCCAAACGGGGAATTGCTCAACTTACGCGCGCTTAATTTATTTAACCGCACGCGTGTAAGTATTGCCTGAAAGAAATCTATTGCGCGAAATCTCTTTGGGGCAAATATCCGCGCATCTGTAAACATAAATTCTACGAGGCTTTTGCAGAAGTTTTGCAGGCAAAACATACGCCTTAGCGCGCGGCACGTTAAATTGGCTGTAATATAAATTCTGCCGCGGGCGAAACAGCGCGAAAAATAGAAACTGCTTTCGGAAAAAATTTAACTCTGGGCAAGCGTATTAAAATATCCGACCCAATATAGATTCTAATGGCGGACTGCATTGCCAAGTTTTATATGCAAACCCAGACAATATAAAGAAGAAATGAAGTAATGCGGGAAATAAGAAGTTCACAGCCTAATTTTTTGCGCTATGATAGACATTACTATTTTGAGAGAGCATAAATACCGCTTTTTTGTAAGATGCGACTTTGTTTTATCGTATGCAGTGGGTAAATAAAAAGAGGAGAAAAATTTCTCCTCTTAAAATGAAAAAAGAATAAAGCAGGCTTTTAGCCTGCGAAGCGCGGGGAAATTCAGTTTTCCCCAATTTTGCGCCCCCGATAATAATCTGGGGGGTGAGGGATAATATTATTTGAGGGTCGAATTGCGCGCGAAGCCCTGCCCTTGGCAAATTCCCGCGCCCTTGCCCATACCAAGCCCGGCGCCTTTGCCCATGCCCTTGCCGTATCCTTGCCCGGCGGCCTGGGCGGAAGTCTGCGCTGCGGGGGCTGCTGTTTCGCCCTTTTCGGTCGGCCAAACTGCCAAAAGAATTGCGCCGCCAAAGCCGATTATTACAAATAAAACGTAAACTATGCGCGTTTTTAGGACATTCTTAAAGAAGCGCGAGTTCAGGCAGAAGTGGATAATAAATGCCAAAATTGCGACAACTCCAACCCAGAAGTGGCCGGTTTCCCAAGCTTTTTTACCCATCGAAAGGACATATTGCGGACCCGCTCCCTTGACGAATGAAAATTCCATCATAAGTCCTGTCCCCGCGAGGAAACAAAAGCAGAAGTAAAGTATAATATCGTTTATAATTCTAATGGTTCTCATAGATAGATGCGGTTTTAATTTTTAACAACGCAAAATATGCGACATTTGTTTCAATTATTAAAATCCAAAATCTCGGAGTTTACATAAGTCCCCAAGCTTTAAGGTCGGCTTCAAGTTTTTTTGCGTTGAAAACCTGCCCCGGTCTCCATTGTCCATTATACTCCATAGTTGGAACCACCCAATCGTCGCCACCGTTGACCTCGACAACTTTTTTTACGATTTTCTCGGGTTGTTTTTCAATGTCGAGAGCCTCAAAAGGCACATTGTTTTTTTTGAGGAACTCCATCGCCCGATGGCAGTGCGGACAAACGTCCCAATAATAGACTTTTAACATATTTATGCCTTTCTGCACAATCCACTTCCATTATGAAATTTATTCCGATATAAAATTTATCGTAATCGAATTTATATTAGTAAGCATTTAAAAAGTTCCAAATATAAAATTGTTGACCGCAAATCTTAGCTTTAATATTATTTTCAGAAAAATATAGACGGGGTTTATGCAAAGGCGAAAATTTGTCAGCTCAATAGGAGTATTAGGAACGGCAATGGCAACCGGTGTGGCGCGGCCAATCGGAGCAAACGAAAAGGTTGGGATTGCGCTCATCGGGGCACGAAACATGGGTTGGAATGACTTGGCGTCGGCAATGCACACAGGAGGAGCCAAAGTTGTTGCAATCGCCGACGTCGACAAAGAAATACTCGAAAGGCGCGCAGGAGATTGCGAAAAGAAATTTAACACCAAACCCGACCTTTATACCGACTACCGGAAGGTTCTTGAAAGGAAAGACGTAGACGCCGTAATAATCGGCACGCCAGACCATTGGCACTGCTTGCAGGCGTGCGACGCATGCTCGGCCGGCAAAGACGTATATTTGGAAAAGCCCATAGCCAATTCAATAGCCGAGTGTGACGCTATCGTAAACTATGCAAAGAGATATAAGGCGGTAGTGTCGGTTGGCCAGCAGCAGAACAGCTCCAAAATGTGGAAACGCGTAATAGAAATAGCAAGAAGCGGCAAACTCGGCAAGATTGCTAAAGTTGATGTCTGGGCAAATTTTAGGTACGGCGCGGGATACGTTGCGAAGGCCGATACTCCGCCGCCGGAGTCGCTCGATTATCAGATGTGGCTTGGGCCGGCGCCGAAAGTGCCATACAACTCGGCGAAAGTGCACGGATTGTGGAGGCTGTACTGGAATTACGGCGGCGGGCTTATGACCGACTGGGGCGTCCATCTTCTCGACATGGTTCTGCAAGGGCTTGGCAAGACGACTACTCCTAAAAAAGTTGGTGGCGTAGGCGGCAAATACGCCCACCCTGAGACGCCTTCGCAAACATTCGACACTTTGAGCGTAGCCTTCGATTACGGCGATTGTTGCATATCTTGGGGCAATACAGCAACCCCGCTTGGGTATTTTGACATGTCGTACGGAATCGCCTTCAATGGTGAAAACGGGATACTTGCGGCAAACCGCGAAGGCTGGAAAATAATTCCGAATGACAGCACAAAGGGCAATTCCGTAAAGGCGGAATCCGGGAAGCCTGAAAATTCTGAGCATATAGACCATTTGGTTGATTTCCTCGACGCGGTGCGTTCAAGGAGATATAAGACAGCATGCACTATTGAAAACGGATCTCTCTGCGCCAAACTTGCGCATCTGGGCAACATAGCGGCGCGTTCCGGCGAGACAATAAAGTATGACGACAGTACCAAAAGTTTCTCAAACCCCGAAATTAACGCCTATTTAAAGCCCAAGTACCGTTCTCCATGGAAATTTCCGATTTTGTAAGATGAGAAAAATATCACGAAGAAACGCAATAAAGTTAGCCGCGGCAACAGCAGTTTCGGCTGTCGCGGCAGGGAATGCTGTGGCGAATCAAACTGCACGAAAGCGTTATAAGAGCGGGCTTCCGCTGCCAATAGGAATGAACTGCGGCACGCTAAACGGATACAATTTAAAGCTTGAAGAGCAGATAAAGTTGATATCGAAAGCGGGCTACGACGGCATTGAACCGTGGACGCGCCATATTGAGGATTTCATTTCGCGCGGCAATAAGATAAGTGAAGTAAAAAAGCGCCTTGAAGACGCTGACTTAAAACCTGACAATCTGATAGGATTCGCAAAATGCATGCTGGACGACCCCGCCGAGCGCGCAAAAAATATCGAGCAAATGAAGCGCGAGATAGGCTGGGCGGCGGAAATCGGAAGCAGGAACATAGCGTGCACAATGTACGGAATCGAGAAGCTCGATCCGCTTAAATTCGACGAATACGCTGAAAGGTACGCAAAAGTCATAGAACTAGCCAGACCCTATGGAATAAAGCCGCTCCTTGAGCTATGGGGACACCGCGCCCTGCACAGACTGGGCGACGCGCTAAAAATTGCGGCTCTCACGAACGACGCTAATGCCGGGCTCCTGCTTGACTTCTACCATTTATATCGCGGGGGCAATTCTTTCGCCTCGCTAAACCTTGTGAACCTCGGCGGACTGGACGTATTCCACATAAATGACTATCCCTCCTCCCCCGCGCGAGAAAAACTTGTAGACGCCGACAGAGTGTTCCCGGGAGACGGCATATGCCCGTTTAAAGCCATCTTGCCCAAAATGTACTCGCAAGGTTTTAGAGGGTGCCTGTCTTTGGAGCTGTTTAATAAGAACTACTGGAAACAGCCCCCGGAAAAGACCCTCGCTGAAGGCTACACCAAGACAAAAGATACAATTTTATCGGCATTGGTGGAAGTTGCATAGCGGCTGCCGCGAAGCGCTTCCGTGAACAAAGAGCTTAGCTGTCAATCTAAATAGCGCACCAAAATACCGCGGTTAAAACGCAGTAATGCGCGAATAGTTTTTGGAAGCGTAAACGCAGGCGCGAACCTGAACGCAAGGCATAATCGACGCATAAAATCGGGACAGGAAGTTGGCTTCAAGTGGGAATAAAAAAAGCGGATTAAAAAATCCGCTTTTTTTAATTAAAGAAACATTGCCCGAAATGCGATTTATCGGCTTCCGCGCATGCCGCGCCTTTTAAAGGCGATAAGCGCCAGCGCCAAGCCTCCGAGGAGAGCGGCTGCCGCCTCAGGCTCTGGGACATGGGTTATGACTGTCGACAGAATATTGGAAGTTTCGTCGTATATGAAATCGGCTGCAAACTTGGAATAATCCATTCCCAAAATCTCGAAGTCGTCGTTAAGTGAGTCGCCGAAGTTGGAAATTGATTCCGCCGAGAGCAAGTCGTATTTTACGGACGAGCCAAGCTCTATGGCATCATAATCTGCGGAAGTCAGATTCAAGTCAAATACGAGTTTCCCGTCGCCGACTTTTTCGAGGATTCCGCCGATTTGCAAGTTGTCGCGCGAAGCGCTTTTTACATCGAGTTCAAGAACGCCGCCGGACCAGTGGAAACCCGTTGTTAAAAAGCCATGCCCGGTATTAAGAATGCCGAGCCTGCCGCCTTCTAAATAAGTATCCCCCGCACTTTTTTGGTTAAAGAGGTACAATGTTCCATTCTTTACCGTTACCGTGCCTGTATAGAAACAGTAATTGGGATCCTGCGGCGATAGGCGCTGTATGCCTTCTCCGTCCATTACAATATTCATCTTGGAGAGGTGGACATTGTCTCCATTGCCATATCCGCCGTCCGTTAATTTGCCGTTGTAAGTATAATCGGTTCCTGCGGCGTTTTTAAATATCAGTGTGGTAGAAGTTCCCGCGGCGTCGACGGCATTTGAGACTTCGGCGCACTGTTTTGCCGCCACGAGCCCGCCAAGTTCCACGGTTACAGCGGATCCTGAGGTGGCGTTAAATTTCAAAGTTGCAGAATTAGTCCAAGCTTCGGCGTAAAGACCCACGATTCCATTTATCTTTATATTGGTAGCATTCATTACGAGAGCCGATCGGGAGTATAGCTTAACATCGTTCTGAACGGTTATCGAGCTTAGAGCCTTTGAGGTGCGCCCAAGATTGAGCTTTGCCTTATGCGTCATAATGTTAGTCGCCGTCGTTCCGTCGGCCATCATTTCTATTGAATCTACTGAAAGATGTATTCTGGGGCCGCCGAGTGTTTCGTCGATTGAATCGTCCGTATAAGTAAAACTTAAAACTTTTGAATTGTCTGTAAAAGAGCTTTTAGAGGCGTCCCAAACGCCCTCAACCCCTATCACGGATATTTTTCCGGAAAGATCCCAGTACACGTCCTGGGCCATTACCTCTTTTCCGGCCGATAGTTCAAAGTCGTTTTTAAGGTTTGAAATAATCAAATCCTTGCCGTAATTATCTGTTGTAGTGACATATAAAATATTTGATTTAATATAGTCGCTGTTAAACACGAGGTTGTCTTCCCCCTGCAGGGGCTGTCTGTCCACGGCAACGAGAGTTCCGTCAACGAAGTGCGACCAAGCTCCTGATGGATTTGCAGTAGTTGGAGTGCCACCGCCTACAAAATAATAATCGTCGGCATAGGCGGCCGCCGCGATTAAGGGTAAAATAAAGTAGAACAAATTTTTCATGGCCTAACTATATTGATTTCCAATCAAATTTCTAAAATTACTTGTTATTACCGGTTCTGATATAGTCAATATAAAAATACCCCAACCAAATCTTCTCGCTTTAACAGAATTCGCAAAAAGTCAAAATAGACAAAAAAAACGGATTTCTCATCCGTTTTTGTCTTTGAAATTAAATGTTGCAAAACCGCATCCGCGCCAGCTAATCCTGCCGGCTTTTGCGCCTGCGAAAAAGTGCTCCTGCAAACGCCAATCCGCCCAGTATTGCAGCGACTGTTGCCGGTTCCGGAACATTCGAGAACGATACTGTAAGAATGTCGCCATTCCATTCAAAGTTTGCAAAACCGTTTGTGAGGTTTTTTGCGTAAAAATCGTCATTTGCGTCGGCAGAGAATCCCTCGCGTTCCTCTTCCGAAGCCGATATGAGGTCGAGCATAGTGCCGTCTTCGATAAAAACAGTCGGGTCAAAGCCGTCAAAATCTACGCCGATTTTTCCATCGCCAGATTTTACAAAAGCGCCGTCGATTCTTATCATATCGGGCGCGCCGCTATTGAGGGGGTCCTTATTATAAAAGATAAGATCGCCCGCAAACCATTCGGCGCCTGAAACGGAAACTCCGCCATCTATGCCACCAAAAGCTCCTCCAGTCATAGTAAGTTTACCGAGAGTCTGGGTGCTTTTAATTATGAGAGTTCCGCTTTCAACTTCCACTGTTCCAGTAAATTTTGAGTCCGCGCGGATTATTTGTTTTTTCCCGTCGGCACCTGCCATTTTCACACTCATTATTGTTTTAACCGTATCAGACTGCCCATCGTTGAATTCTCCGGTGAACTCGCAGTCTGTCTGATTTGTAAATATAAGCTTAAGAGTGCTTGCCTCGAGAGTCCTTGAATTGTTGGTCAGCTTTCCGTTTCCTTCGAGCCCTCCGAGTTTTACATAAGTGTCGGTAGCGCTTGGCCCAGGGTCTCCAGTGGCCCATGTAACGGTTGCGCTTCTACTAATAACATGCCATACCGGCGAAGCTCCCGAGCCGCTAACCATTCTTACTACGCCGCCTATCGATATGTCGGGATTTTCTTCGGAATGCAGGGCGTCCTTGGCATTATCCCAGACATTCATATAAATAGTAGAGTTGCCGTAAATATTAAAGTCGCCCGCAATGGTCAAAGATTTCGGCCCGCCTGAGTCAGACAAAGAAACTGCATCGCCTTTTTTTACGTTATTTTCGTCTATTGTCGCATAGCAAGTACCCGCAGCATCGGAGCCTACATTAAGAAGCGTAACATTCCCGATTTGCCCGATATTCATCTCTCCAAGTACTATATCGGCTTGGCATGCATCGTTTGCCGACGATCCCAAAGCAACTCCCCTATCGTAAGATCCATTAGCGCCCGTATAGGTAAATGTTCCGATCTTCCAAACGGAATTAGAGGTATTTGAAGTTAACTTTATGCCTGTACTGCCTCCGGTAGGATGATATACGCCATCAGTGCTGTAATAGGCAGTTTCAGTGGCATTGTGGTTTATTATCGATATAGAATTCAAATTTAGATTTGACGATTTAATTCTATAATAAATGTTGTCATTTCTTCCCGAAACCGGCAAGTAGGCATCATAGTCAAAGACCCAATTCGCATCGGGAGAGTTTACATTTGCGCCTTCGGGGAGGGCTACATACCCAGTGTTCGACGAGCTCCAAGACGACGCTTGTAGCGGGTCGGCTTCGCCCCATGCGCTTTCCGCGCCCTTCCACATATAATATGTATTATCTGCGGCATTTGCAAATATCGCCGCAAAAGTAAATAATAGTGAAGAAATGGCAACTGTGGACTTTTTCATAATTTTTATTCTTAATTGCATTTATTCAAACATTTGTCAACTATTTCATAAAAGTAAAAAAACTTGCGGAAACAGAAAACATACAAAGCTTATCAAAAGCATAAGAAGAAAACAACCTCCACCCCGCATTCATTTGCTTGCGCGCAATATAACAAATACACCTATATCAAAAAATATCCGCTCCCCATCGTGTAAGACGGATATTTATCCCAATATAAAGCAATCAGAGAATTGTAATATTTAGCAGCGTTATAAACTAAAAGAAGTTATCGTATACTGGGCGGAAACGGCGCCCTTCCCGTCGCCCGCGAAAGACGCTTCTGCAACAGATATGTATGGCTGCAATGCTTTTAGCTCCGATTCAAATTTCATTATCGAAGATAAATCGTTTGTCTTGGAAATATTCATTACAGTCTTATATATTTTGAACTTCCCCATGCTCGATGATGTCACGGACGAAAGCTTGTACTCAACTCCCGCGGCGCGGGCGCAACGGTCGATTTCAGCCTGGAATTTATCGTCTGACAATGTTTTTGAAGGATCGAAAGATTTCGACAATTCCGACTCGGAGGCTTCAACACCCGGCAGCCCCGCTATTGCGGCTTTTGCTGTTGCCGCGCGCCGGGTTAATTCGAGGAGCTTGGTTTCGCAATCGGAATTTTTATTTGAAAGCAGAGTAAACCACAAAGCGGCAACAACTACCGTGCAGCACACAAGCATCACCCTTTCCCTCGGTTTGCGCGACGCCCAAAAACTCTTTATTTTTTCAACAGGCTTCATTTTTTGACTGCTCCGGATATCGAAAACTTAGATGCCGTTTTCGAGGAATCGCTCTTAGACACAACATTCGCGAAAAGCGGGATTGTTTTTAGCTTGGAAACAAATTCGTTAATTTTTGAGAGATCGTTGGCAGTCCCCGCAAGCTCAAACGAATCTCCTTTTCTCGCGAATGATATTATTGTAATGCCGTCCGGCCTTGCGGAATTTATTTTTGCGAGCAATTCGAGCGGGGTTGGCTTTAATTTTGTCATATTTGCGAACGACGCGACCCTTTCGACTCTCGCTTCAATAGCTTTGGCCTCCGGCTCGATTATTACGAGTTCCTCCTCCATATTTGATACTTCGTTCGCTTTAATAATTACATTTATCTGATATGCAAAAAGCCCCGCGAAGACGATTGGCACAAGGGCTGCGCCCAATATCGCAAGCTGCCGTTTTCTCTGCGCCTTTTTTACATTTTTTAGGAAGTTCGCCCCGCGGATGTCGCAAGTTGTGAAGGCGGAAAACGGAGCGCTCCAAGATATGTTTCTGAAACCGCTGCCATCGTCGATTTTTGCGTTAAATTTTACGTTTTTGCCGTTTACTTCAAACGTTTCAAGCTCAACGCACTTGGGCTTTCCGGAAAATCCAATCAATTTAGAGAGGGCATTTTTTGCCTCCTCCGGATTTTGCGGCGATTCTACCGCAGCGAAGTCTGCCGCTACGCAGGACTGGAGCTTGACGGCGCATATTGAACAGCCGCTTGAAAAGAAATATTCGCCGTCGCCAAGCTTGGAGGAAAGGAAAGCGCAAAACGATGGCATTACAATATCGGCAGTAGCAATCGTATCTTCGTCCAATCCGTTGAAAGCGGAGGATTCGATTGCCCCGAAAGCGGTCGCACTCCCGTCTGGGGCTCTCATTGCGCCGCATCTAAGTCTATCGGGCGACACCGGCGCGCTCGACGATATTTCTGCAAACGCCATTGACGCGAGGTCTGCATCTGAAATTCCGCCGACCGCGTCCAATTTTTTAACGAAATACGCCCCTGAGGGCGTCAATGCCATTTTGCGCGCCATCTCTTATTTTAACATTTCATATCCCATAAAGTTTCACAAAGGGCAAGTAAAAGTTTTTGTAGCGCAAAAATTGCGTTTCTTAGGGCATTGGAAGACACATTAAAACAATCCCGACTCTTCCGAATTTTGCCGTAAAAAAAAGCCTCCACTATCGGCGGAGGCATCGGTCAAATCGGCTCTATTTGTGCTTTTATTAATTTTCGTTAAAAATGCTTTTTAGGTTTATTGCTTCGAGAATATTCATCGCGTGGGAATTTACTCTTTCGCAAGCCGACAGTATTTCAATAAACAAAATGCCGCCGCGCGTCACGCCGCCCACTTCCATCTGTGAAATTGCGGCTCTTCTGAGAGATTTCCTTACGCTGTCGAGTTTCTTGCGCATTGCCGCAGCGCTTTCTATGTCGGACTTGGGAATTGAAGTCTTATTCAGGCTCTTATCGGCGAAATCGACAAACTTGTTCATTTCAGCGCAAAATTCTATGAAAGCCGGAGACTGCAATATTTGGTCCATAAGCTGTCTGCGGTATCTTTTGCGGGCAAGGGTAATAAGCCTATAACAAGAATCGCACATTTCTTCGAGCTCCGGAACGATAATCATGTTTCTCGTAACGATTTTTATGCTGTTTTGGCTTAGCTCATGTGAGGAACATTGGACGAAGAATGAGGTAAGAGCCATCGAGAGCTTGTCGGATTCCTCCTCCAAGTCGCGCAATCTTGCGACTTCCTCGCTTAGGTCTTCATTTGGCTTTTGAATTACCCTTACGAAGCCGTTGAACATGTCCCCCGACATTTCCGCGAGCCTTACAAGTTCCTTTTGTCCTTCAAATAGTGCAAGTTCGCCCATTTCCGCAACATTGCTCGAGAGGTATTCGAGGCGCTGCACTGCGGTGCGGTGTTTTCTATCCGGCTTGCTTCTAAGTATCCAGCAAGTTATTTTTTCTATTTGCGGAACAAAGCTTATAAGCAGGCAGATATTGCAGAAGTTAAACATTGTATGGAACATAGCGAGCCGTTCCGGAATTGCGAGCTTCATTAGCGCGGCTTCTCGGGCAGCGCCCGTGAGGGAATCGAAGTTGGAAATTCCCATGGCAGCGAGAGTGGCGGCATCGGGATTTGGATTGAGCGGAACTATCCATTTAATCATTTCGAGGAATAAATAGAAGACGCACAGCACCCATATTACGCCAAGAACGTTGAATACAAAGTGTGCGATAGCTGCTCTTTTAGCGGCGAGATTTGCCGTGATTGCCGCAATGTTCGCAGTGATGGTAGTGCCGATATTTTCACCCAAAACAATAGCGGCGGAAAGGTCGAAATCTATCCAGCCCTTGGCCGCCATTGTTATTGTGATAGCGACAGCCACGCTTGAGGACTGTACAATAATCGTAAACAGCACACCAAACATTAGGAATAAGAGCACCGACAAGAACCCCATATTCGAGTATCGTTGGAGCCATTCGAGCGCGGCGGACTCCGGATTCATGTCCGGCACAGAGGATTTTAAGAAGTCTAGACCCATTAGTAGGAGACCTAGGCCTACAAATAACTCTCCCGTGCTTCGCCACCCCGGTTTTTTACAAAACGATATTATTACGCCGAATCCCACGAGCGGAAGCGCGAGCGATGAAAGTTCGAGTTTAAAACCGAGAGCAGCGATAATCCAAGCCGTAGTGGTAGTTCCGAGGTTTGCTCCCATTATTACGCCGATACTTTCGCGCAAGGTAAGCAAGCCGGCGTTTACGAAGCTTACGACCATAACTGTCGTGGCCGAAGACGACTGTATAACCGCCGTCACCAGAGTTCCCGAGAAACCCCCCTTGAAACGGTTTCCCGCCATAGAGCGCATGACTGTTCGGAGACGCTCGCCCGAAACTTTTTGGAGTCCTTCGCTCATTAGTTTCATTCCGTAGAGGAAAAGACCGAGGCTTCCGAGAATTTGTAATGCTGTTCCCATATGATATAAAAATTTGGAACTATTAATTGCGAAAAACTCGGCAATATGCAAACCAAAATACAAACAAATGAGATTTTGGCGAAATTCCCGGAAGGCAACATGCTGATTTTCATGCCATTGAAAATAGAGATAAAAAGTGGCGATTACGCTTGCCTTGCGGGAGCTTGGGTGCAAACTCGTAAAATAAATGGGAAATGATAGCGGAAAAGTTCTGGTTGTATATTCGGGCGGGCTCGACTCGACCGTTTTATTGCATAAACTCGCAGCGCAGTCGCGCGCGGCGGGCGCGATCGGTTTTTTGTACGGTCAAAGGCATTCTAAAGAATTAGACTTCGCCCAGAAAAATTGCAGCAAATTAAATATCGACTTTTATCTTGCAGACATATCCGCGCTCTCGCCGATGTTCGGGAATAATTCCCTTACCGACAGGAATGTTGAAGTTCCCGAAGGCAGGTACTACGAGTCTAACATGAAATCTACTGTTGTTCCCAACAGGAATATGATAATGCTATCCCTTGCGGCTGCGCGCGCGATAGCAGTAGGTGCGCAAGCAGTTGCCTATGCGGCGCATTCCGGCGACCATGCCATATATCCCGATTGCCGACCGGAATTTACGGAGGCTATGGGAAGGGCATTGGCGCTCTGCCACTATTATCCGATTGGCTTGGAGCGTCCGTTCGTGGGCATGACAAAGGCGGACATAGTAAGGCTCGGCGCCGATTTGGGCGTGGACTTTTCGCTCACATGGTCGTGCTATAAGGGTGGCGAGAAGCACTGCGGAAAGTGCGGGACGTGCGTTGAGAGGCGCGAGGCATTCAAACTCGCCGGGGTTCCGGATCCTACGGAATATCTCGGCTAATGGGCTCGAAAGTCACAGTAATACGCCACCCGCGGGAAAATTTAAAAAAGTGCTCCCTTAGGCATCTGCACGGGAGAGCCGACTTTGAATTTTTTAAGGCGACCGAAAATTTTTTATTCGACGCCACTGGCTTTATTCTTCTTGAAATAGGTGCGCCGCCAATTACGCCCTCAGACGGCGGAAAGCCGATACTGCTGCTCGACAGCACATGGCGGCTTTTGCCGTCGATACGCGCCAAGGTGCGCGGCGATTTTATTCCGCGCTCCATACCGCAAAGCGTGCGCACCGCCTATCCGCGCGTTTCCAAGGTATTTTCCGATCCCGACGGCCTGGCGACAATCGAGGCTCTGTACGCCGCCTTAAAGTTTTCGGGCTCGCCCGACCCTACTGTATTGAAGGGCTATCCGTTCGCCAAGAAGTTTATCGAGATAAACGGGTGGCTCGCCGACATTCCATCTGCAGATTTTTTCGACGAGTCAGAAAGCGTATTCTGCGACTGAGCAAAGTTGGAATTTTAATGTTGCCCGCTGGATTTTTTGCGGGAATAATATTTATATGAAACCTCAAAATTTAGCACAAACATTCGGGCGCAGAGAATTTTTGAGCGCCTCGACAATGTCGCTGCTGGGATATACGCTGATGGTGAGCGTGCCGGAGGCGCGCGCCGACAGCGCCGCTAAAAGTCCCATAGGGAGGGCGATAGAAGCCAAGACAACCGGCAGGAAGTTCGATTTCGACGCCGAGCCGAACATGGCGAAAGAAGAGCTTGATTGCGACGTTATGGTGGCAGGCGGCGGGCTTGCCGGAATTTGCGCGGCGCTCGCTTCGGCGCGCAACGGCGCGAAGACAATACTCGTCCAGGACAGGTCGAGGCTCGGTGGTAATTCAAGCAGCGAGATAAAAATGCACCCGCTCGGCGTCGACGGCGACAAGTGGGGCTGGCGCGAGGCCGGCATACTCGAGGAGCTAAAACTTGAAAACGCCGCCAACAATCCGCAAAGGTCATGGGACATGTGGGACCTTATGTTGTACGACAAGTGCGTCACCGAGCCCAACCTCACCCTTTTGCTCGACACGGCCGTATATTCCGCCGACACCGATGGCGGCAAGATAGCCGCAGTGTACGCGCGCAGCGACAAAACCCTCAAAATCTACCGGATAAAGGCGAAAGTCTACATAGACAGCACGGGAGACTCGCGCCTTGCGATGGAGTCCGGCGCCGAGCTTATGAACGGCAGAGAGGGGTCAGAGAAATACGGAGAGCCGCTCGCCGACACTTATGAGAGGGGCAAACACCTATGCAGCTCGATAATGTTTACCTCGAAGGACTGCGGCAAGCCCGTGTCCTTCAAGGCGCCGCCGTGGGCGAAAAAAATAACCGAAGACGACCTAAAACTGCGCAACCCCGCTAAATGGGGATTCGACTACGGCTACTGGTTTATATCGCACGGCGGAATGGCGGACACAATCCGCGACAACGAAGTAATACGCTTCGAACTTTTGTCGATAGTGCTGGGAGTCTGGGACTATATAAAGAACAGCGGGAAATACCCCGAGACCGCCAACCGCGCGATAGATTTTATCGGTATGATTCCCGGCAAGCGCGATAGCTACAGGGTAGTCGGCGAGCACGTGTTTACGCAGCACGACATAGAGAAGAATTGGAGCTCAATGCCCGACCAGATAGGCGCCGTTGGCTGGCCGCTTGAAGACCAGACCTCCGAGGGCTTTTACGCGAGCGGCAAGAAGCCCGCGATTTACGGAGGCAAAGTGCCTTTTTACAATCTGCCGCTTTCGATAATGTGCGCGAAGGGGTTGTCAAACCTAATGATGGCCGGGCGCAATATAAGCGCGAGCCACCTTGCCTTCACTTCGACGCGCGTCATGAATTCGTGCGCGGTAGGCGGACAGGCTGCCGGGACGGCTGCCGCGATGTGCGCGAAGTCCGGCTGCGCCCCGAAAGACATATCGGCGTCGCCCGAACTTGTCGGCAAGCTCCAGCAGAATCTTCTCAAAGACGGCCATATAATTTTGGGCGTTAAAAACTCCGACCCTCTCGACCTCGCGCGGAAGGCAAAAATATCCGCGAGCAATTCGAGCGGCGGAACCAAGCCCGAAAACATAATTTCCGGAATGTGCTACGACATCTCCGGAGCAGTCGACAACCGCTGGAAAGCGCCGATTGCCGAGCAGCCTGAGCTTTCTCTTGAATGGGAAGCCCCGCAGAAAATCGGGCGGCTGATACTGAACATCGACACCGGCTCGAGGCTGCTTACGCCAACGCTTGAAACCGGATTTGTAAAGCGGGTGATACAGGGTCCGCAACCGGAGTCCCTCAAAGACTTCACAGTGCGCGCAAAGCTCGCCGACGGGCGCGAAAAAACTCTCGCCGAGATAAAAGGCAACTACCAAAAGCGCGTTGTCATAGATTTCCCCGCCGAAGATATAAAACGCGTAACGATAAAGTGCCTCTCTACAAACGGAGCTCCGGAGGCCTCCATCTTGGAGGTGCGAGCGTACGGGAACGCTTAACGACGCAACTCGGGGCATACCCGCGCGCGGCAAGCGCTTTTGGCGGGCATTCCAATGCGCCGAAAAGTGTTGCCTTGGGCAGGCTTAAAGAAAAAATGGAAAATTTATGAATAGTTCAAAAAAGATTTTAATATTGGGAGTCAACGGATTCATAGGTTCGTCGCTGGCTTGGAAAATTTTAAAGAAGACAAATTGGTCGATAGTCGGTGCCGATTTGGCGTCGAATAAAATCCAGAACTGCCTGGGGCACGAGCGCTTTGAATTCCAAAAGAAAGACATAATAAAAGACGCGGACTGGGTGGAAGAGCAGATAAAAGCCTGCGACACCGTAGTGCCGCTCGTTGCGATAGCAACCCCCGCACTGTACGTCAAAGATCCGCTGAGGGTTTACAACCTCGACTACGAAGCCAATATAGACATAGTTAAAAAGTGCGTAAAATACGGTAAACGCATAGTATTCCCGTCGACTTCCGAGGTTTACGGAATGTGCCCCGACAAACAGTTCGACGAATACGAATCTCCGCTCGTGCTCGGGCCGATAGCGAAGGAAAGGTGGATATATTCGTGCATAAAGCAGATGCTCGACCGCGTAATATGGGCGTACGGGAAACACGAGGGGCTGAAATTTACGCTGTTTAGGCCGTTCAACTTCATAGGGCCGAAACTCGACGACATAACCGCTCCGAAAGAAGGGTCGTCGCGCGTGCTCACACAGTTTGCGCACAACATAATAAACGGGAAACCTATAATGCTCGTGGACGGAGGCGCCCAGAAGAGGAGCTTTACGTTTATAGACGACGGGGTTGAATGCATTTTAAAAATCCTTGAAAACAAAGATGGCTGCGCCGACGGGAAAATATTCAACATAGGCAATCCCGACATGGAGTATTCGATAAAGGAGCTTGCCGAGATGCTGATAGAGCTGTTTGGGGAGTATCCGGAATACGCCGACGCCGCGAAAAACGCGCAAATAAAAGAAATATCTGCGAAAGAGTACTACGGCGAGGGCTATGCCGACGTTTCGCGCCGGGTTCCGTCGGTAAAGCAAGCCGAGGAAGTGTTGGGGTGGAAACCTTCGACTGACTTGCGTACCGCTTTGAAACTCACTCTTGACTACCACCTATTAAAGAAGGACTACGAACTCGCCGACTAATTCTGCGGGTTCAGCCGTATGAAAATAGCAATAAAAATAGACGTCGACACCTATCGCGGAACGCGCGAAGGAGTTCCTGCGCTTGCGGCGCTGTTCAAAAAGCATTCAGTTCCTGCGACCTTTCTGTTTTCGTTTGGGCCGGACAATACCGGCAAGGCGCTGCGCCGAATTTTCCGCAAGGGATTTTTAAAGAAGTGCCTAAGGTCGAACGTAGCGGGGAATTACGGCATAAAAACGCTTCTGTACGGAACGCTGCTGCCCGCGCCCAAGATAGCGAGGCTGTGCGCCGACACCATGCGCGCCGTTGCCAACGACGGCTTTGAATGCGGCATACACTGCTGGGACCATTTTAAATGGCAGGACTACCTGTTCACCATGCGCGACACCGAAGTTGCGGCTGAATTTTCAAATGCCCTCGCCGAATTTGAAAAAGTGTTTGGGCGTGTTGCGCGCTGCTGCGGAGCTCCGGGCTGGCAGATATCGCCCGCCGCCCTTGCGTTGGAGGATTCCGCCGGGCTGCTGTACGCATCGGACACTCGCGGAGAATCGGCATTCATTCCCCAAATGGGAGGAAAGACTTTCAATACCATTCAAATTCCCTCGACGCTTCCAACGCTCGACGAGATACTTGGCATTGTGAAAATAGGCGAGGTTTCGCAGATGCACTTCGACAAAATGGAATCGCAGGAATACTCCGTGATGACGGCGCACGCGGAACTTGAAGGAATGGCGTATTTGGAATGGTTTGACGGATTTTTGTCGGAGGCAAAGAAGCGCGGAGCCGAATTTTACTCGCTCGAAAAGCGCGCCGAAGAACTTTCTGCGAGCCGTTCCGCCCTGCCCGTTTGCGAGATTGAGATGTCGCCCTTCCCCGGAAGGAGCGGTCTTCTCGCTGTCCAGAAATCTTAATATTTAACTCTAAGAAAAACCGATGGGAAAAATAAAGACGGCATTGTGCATTTTTGCGGCATGCGCCTGCGCTTTCGCGGCGGATTCAGACATAGCGAAGATAAAGGAAAAAGCCGACGCCGGAGACGCGCAATCACAGCTTGCGATAGGCGTGCTCTACTCGTCCGGCAAAGGCGGAGTCCAAAAGAATCCTGCGCTTGCGCTTGAATACATAAAGGCGGCGGCGGAAAAGAACTTTGCGCCGGCACAGACTTTTTTGGGTTGCGCCTACGCCGAGGGAAAAATAGTTCCGCGCAATATGCAAGAGGCAATACGGTGGAGGGAACTTGGCGCACAAAATGGGACAATCGCCGACAAATGGTCGCTGGGCAATGCGTTTTTGTACGGATACCTCGTCCCGAAAGACCAGATAAAGGCAGTGTATTGGATTACTCAGGCGGCAGACAAGGGGCACCCGGAGGCTATTTTAAAACTTGTCGAGATTTATAAGAATCTCCAAAAGCCTGAAGAGGAGAAAAAATGGGCGAGGAAATTTGCCGAACTTGAAATAGAGGCGGCAAAGAAGGGAAATATCGAGGCAATGACGTCCGTCGCGAACCAGTACATGAGCGGCAAAGGCGGGCTGGAACGCAACAGGCCACAGGCGATATTCTGGTACAAGAAAGCTGCGGACATGGGAGGCAAAGAAGCTATGGAGAAAGTCGCCCAAATGTACGCGAAAGGAAGGTTTTTGCCAAAAAAGCCCGAAAAGGCGCAAGAATATTTTGAGAAACTCGCCGCCATGGACAACGCCTACTGCTTTAAAATCTCCTCGTTTTATGCAGACGGCTCAAACGGATTTCCGCGCGACGACGAGATGTCGACAAAATGGCTCGAGCGCGGCGCGCAAAACGCTGACGACTCCACCAAACTATACGTTGCCTGGCGATTCTGGAAGGGATTTGAGACCGCTAAGAACCCCACGAAGGCAATATACTGGTGCTCGAAAGTGCTCGAGACGGCGCCGAAAGGCGAGGAGGCGCAACGCGCGATATTCGGCGCATTCAGAGTCGCCGAAAGAATGATTTCAGACATATCCAACAATGTGCCTCCGCCGGAGAATTTCGGGAAATATTATTCGCAGTATTCGAGCAAATTCGCCCAATAGGCTGAATTAAGCCGGCACAATCCGCATTGGCGGATGAGCGGGGAGCGGACAACGTTTTTTATCATATCGCGCAAAATGAAAACTCAGAAAATATTCACCTTTTTCTGGGCGTCGTTAGCAGCCGCACTTTTTACAGGCGCCGATGCCGGAACCGTCGTAAATGGATTCGCCGACAGGGGAAATTTCACCGCAATGGATTCCTCCCTTGTAAAATTGCCCGAAGGCGGCAGCGAAAAGATATTTGTAAATTCACTAAAATTAAAGGCAGGCGAGACAAAGAGAATTTTCTCGACCAAAAGCGGATTATTAAAGGCGGGCAAAAAGTACACAGCAAAGCTAAGGTATAAAATGCGCTCGCCCGACCCTGCGGCCCTTGCGAACTTAAAGCTCCACGCGCCGGGCGCACAGCGCCATCTCGGAGCGTCGGAAGGAGAATCGTTTGTGAAAATGCCGTTTGAAGTTCAGGCGAACAATGCGAAAGCGTCTGTGACTCTAAATGTGACTGGCCCTGTCGAGGCGTCAATAAGCTCGTTTGAGATAGAGGACGGCGACGGTGAAAGTTTCATAAGCGCGAAGTTGAACGGAGAGGAATTTAAGGGAAAGCTCGAAAAACTTCCCACGGGCTCGCCTGAATTTTCGGTGGAGCTTCCGAAAGACGGGGGAATAACAGTAAACGCCGCCGACTACGGAATGAACGAACAAAATGAGGATTGCGCAACCGCCCTAAACAAGGCGATAGCCGCATGCAAGGAAAAGAAGGCCTCTAAGCTCATTATTCCCAAAGGCACATATAAATTTTTCGGGAAAACCCCGATAACTGTTAAAAATTTTACAGATTTCACAATAGACGGCAACGGTTCAACGTTTATATACCGCCGCGACGGAGGCAGTGTGAATATGATGCTAATAGACTGCCTAAGGACGGAAGTGCGCAATTTAAGCATGGACTGGGACTGGGAGACTGAACCGCTCGCCGCAATAGTAAAAGCCATTGGCGCAAAGAACGACGGAAACAACAGCTATGCGGATTTTGAAATATTGGGGTACGATAAATATCCTCTGTACGGGAAAAACGTGCGCATAGCAAATTTTCAGCCGTGGGACGAAAAAGCGCGCATGATAGGAATCGAAAATGTAAACGGCATAGGTTTTGGATTTCAGCCCGACGATAAGGGTCCAAAAATCGAATGGCTCTCGCCGAATAAAATCCGCGTTTTTTCAAAGCACTGCGAATATTGCGCAAGAAACAATATAGGCAGACTTTACCGCATGCAACACTACTACTACGGTATGGGAGGTTTCTACCTAAGAGACAACAAGCATTTCACGATGCGCAACGTGAATATAAATTCCTGCAAAGGACACGGCATATTGTGCGACGGGCTCGAATATTGGCAGCTTGTAAACGTAAACATATACCCGCGCACGGACGATCCGAAGCGCGTTATAAGCACGACTGCCGACCATCTTCACTTTGCGCGCTCAAGGGGATATTTTAAGATGGAGGGATGCAAATTTGGGCTTGGCTCCGACGACTGCATGAATATACACGATATCACATCGTTTGGGGTAAAAGTTGGACCGCGCGAATTGTTGATAAAAACAAACAGGGTGTCTGTGCGCAAGGCAGACATTGTCGAGCTGCGGCACGGAGATTTTTCGCCAAGCGGCTATAAGTCGGAAATACTGAATATTGCGAAGGGCAAAAACGGGAAAACGCATATAACTTTCCGCGACGAGATTCCCGAGCAAAAATTCGACGGGTTTGTTCTTTTCAGCCGCAATTTCGACAGTTCAAACGCAATAATACGCAACTGCAAATTTATAGGCAACCGCGCGCGCGGGCTATTGATTTTAGCAAGCAATATAACGATAGAAAACACTGAATTTTACCATAACGAAATGGGTGCGATAAAATTTGAGACAGGCTATACATTCAATCTATGGTGCGAAGGCCTGGGAGTAAGGAATGTTGTAGTACGCAACTGCGTATTTGACAGTGCAAACTATACGGGAAGAAAATATCAAGGCAAAGCCCGCGATATATTCTTTGGCGTCTATATGCGCAACGACCCATCATACGAGCAAACCCGCTACCCAATAATTTCCGACATACTATTTGAAAACAACACGTTTAAAAACTCTTTTGGGCTTGTCGCGCTAATATCTTCGAGCGGAAACATAACATTTAGAAACAACACATTTGAGAATACTCTGAAAAGAACCGCGGAGTATCCGTACAGGGGCGCATTTTATATAAATAATTCGTCGGACATAAAAATAATAAACAACACTTGGAAAGCGTCGCCGCTCGTTCCCAACCCCGGTGTTTACTACGACGCCGATACGGTGAGCGGGCTTGTTGTCGAGGGTAATAAAGTAGTCTCAGGCGCCGGAGAAAACAGCAATTAGCTTCTTCGCTTTGGGGCGAAATTTTATGCGGAAAGAATGTATGCTGCAGTGCGAATGAAAAGTTTTCGCTGCAGCTGTGCTTTTTGCATTTTTAGAACAATACTTAGCTGAATATTGAGAATTTGTCAGCCGGCAATTCCGCATGCGCGCTCCGTTTAGGCAATCATGCAAGACCCTTTGCGGAGAATTACAAAAAAATTTAAAGACGGCAAGCGACGGGGAAAATTTAAGTCGAGCAAAATTCAAAATGCGCGAATGCAATTTGCCTAAGTTTATTAAATAACCGTCCCATTGCGGGAAAAGACTTCTTCAAAAAAATCCCACTTTAAATAGGTATGCCGAATTTTATTGCGCTTCATAAAAACCTTGCAGAAATGGGAAGTTTCAAAGGCTTGAATTAAGGCAAAGAACATCTCCGCAAGCAGGGGAAATTTGCAAAAAAACAGTTCCCGCGCATTCACACTTTATAAAAAAAGCTTCGGGGATACCCCAAAGCTTTTTCGCGTATAAATTTTAAAGATTTTTCGGATTATTTTCTGCGGCGCACTGCAAAAACGAACGCGGCAAGCCCAAACAGGGCGGCAATAGACGCTGGTTCCGGAACATTCGTAAACGTCACGGAAAGTATGTTATCATTCCACGCGAAGTCGGCGAGGGCACCTGTGAGATCTGTTGCAATAAAGTCTACGTTTGCGTCGCTATCCAAAGTACCGATCCCACTGGGAGATGATATTAATTCATAACTCTTTCCTATATATTTCGAACCGTCCAAGCCGTCAAAATCAATCTCGATGGGGCCATCGCCCCTTTTGAGAAGCTCGCCGGAAAGCTCAATTTTATATTCGTTGTCCAAAGCAGTTTTGTCGAATATAAGCCCGCCGGAATACCATTCTATATTTTCCGCCGAAAGATTGCCGACTGTCATGCTAAAATATCCGCCGTCGAGTATCAGATTTTGGTCTAATGAAGCAGCCATTCCTATTACGCCCTCTGAGACTCTAACGCTCGTAAGCTCAACGCGGGTTTTACTTGTAAAATATTGCGAGCCCGCACCTGTTTTAGTCATATTGATTGTTTTATTTGCTACAGGATTGCTGTCCCAATAATTACGCTTATTGGAGATTTCTCCGCTGTATGTGTAAGATTGCCCTTCAGCAACATTGATTGTAAGATAGGCATTCGCAACAGATGTATTGTTTTTAACCTGCAAATTTCCGCCATTACCGGAGATGCCTCCGACAGTAGTATAATAGTCTCCGGAAGAACCAGTTAAGACAACACTTCCGCCTCCGTTAAAATACATAGCTCCGGTTAAGAAGAGATTTTGACTTTCAGCAGTTCCAGTGCCAGTATATTCGAGCCCGCAATTGCTGCCTGCGCCAAAGGATATGGAAGTGGCTTTTATATAGCGGGCAGAAATAATTGCAACTGTTGAAATTTCCCCTTTTATATTTAGGGAAACATTGTTCATAGAGAAATTTCCGTTGGATCCTCCTATCGTAAATGAGTCGGCATTAATTGTACCGCTGCCCGTAAAGCCTGAGCTAGCCCAACCGGCAGGGTTATGGTAGAAGTTGAGATCGCCTACTGTGATGTCGTTTTCCAGTTCAACTTTTCCGGATTTATTTTCGCCGTAATTGATGCTTACGGAATCTCCACTTCCGGGCAATGATGCAGGATTCCAGTTGCCGACAGTATTCCATTTGTTGTCAACCGCACCGTTAAAAGTATAATCGTAGGTCTGGGAATTGGCAGCAGCAACCATTGCCAATGATACTAATAAAAATCCGCCTATCTTTTTCATAAGTATTTTATTTTTTTTAATATCTATAACTCTTGCACAAAAATAGTCAACAGAATAAACATTTCTATTTAATCTCAAAAAGGAGCTTCAATTAAAGGTACTTATGGATATTTATTAGCTTTTTTTTAGAGATCAAAAATAAACGCGCTCGAAAAAATATTTCGCGCGCGTTTTGAAAATTGCGGCAGATTGCCCAATTTTAGCCGCAAATATCAGAAATTATTCCCACTCGATAGTAGCCGGCGGCTTCGAGGAAATGTCGAGACACACCCTGTTGACGCCCTTTACTTCGTTTATTATACGGTTTGATATTTTAGCCAACAGTTCATGCGGAATATGCGCCCAGTCGGCAGTCATTGCGTCCTGGCTTTCTACAATTCTTAGGGCAATAACGTTGTCGTAAGTGCGTTCGTCGCCCATAACTCCAACCGTTTTGACGGGCAGGAATACGGCGAAAGCCTGCCAAACCTTGTCGTAATATCCGCTTGAGCGCATTTCCTCCATAAGCACGGCATCGGCCTCGCAGAGAACATCAAGGCGCTTTTTGGTAATGTCGCCCACAACGCGCACGCCGAGACCCGGTCCCGGGAACGGGTGGCGCCAAAGGACTTCGTGGGCAAGACCCAGCTCGGCGCCGAGCGCGCGCACCTCGTCTTTAAAGAGTTCGCGCAAGGGTTCGAGCAATTTAAGCTTCATGTGCTTAGGTAGCCCGCCGACATTGTGGTGGCTTTTAATCAGCGACGCGGGATTTCCGGCAATCGGAACGCTTTCGATAACGTCCGGATAAAGCGTACCCTGAGCGAGGAAATCTACTTGGCCTATGGATTTTACGGTTTTGTCGAAAACCTCGACAAAAGTCTTTCCAATAATTTTGCGCTTTCTCTCGGGGTCTTTGACACCGGCGAGGCGTTGGAGGAATAACTTTTCGGCGCGCACTGTTTTCATGCGCATTTTAAAGTTGTCCTTAAAGAGTTTTTCGACTTTCACGCGCTCGTCTTTGCGCAGCAGTCCGTTATCGACAAAAACGCAAGTGAGTTGGTCGCCGATAGCCCTGTGAATGAGTGCCGCCGCAACCGACGAGTCAACGCCGCCGCTGAGGCCGAGAATAACTTTCTTATCGCCGACCTGCCTGCGGATATTTTCGACAGCCCTTTCGACATAGTCCGACATTTTCCAGTCGCCTGTGCAGCCGCAGATTTTATATAGGAAATTTTTAATTATTTCTATGCCGCGTGGAGTATGGACGACTTCCGGATGGAACTGCATGCCGTAGAAGCGCCTGTTTTCGTCTTCTATGAGCGCGTATGCCGAATTTTCTGTAGTGCCGATAGCCTTAAAGCCCTTCGGAAGTTTTTCAATCTTATCGCCGTGGGAGTTCCAAACCTGAATGGGGGAAGTAATGCCGTCGAGGAGCTTTCCGCCGTCTTTGAATGACAGAGTGCCAAAGCCGTATTCGCGCTGTTTGCTTGAAACGATTTGTCCGCCGAGCATTTTGCCCATTAGCTGCAATCCGTAGCATATTCCCAATACGGGGACACCGAGCTCGAAGATTTTGGGGTCCGGCCTCGGAGAGCCTTTTGATAGGACGCTCGCTGGCCCGCCCGATAGGATAATTCCGCTAATATTCTGTTTTTTTAGTATGGAGGCCTTTGTGTTGAAAGGCAATATTTCCGAATAGACGCTGCACTCGCGTATACGGCGGGCAATGACCTGCGTATATTGCGAACCGAAATCTAAAACTACTATTTTTTGTGTCATACGCGTGCCTTATATTTAATTTAATGTTGGCGTTTTTAGTGGTATTGCAGTGTGGTTAAAATTTCAACTTAGTGTTTTTATATCCGCATTTGGGACAAACAGCAGTTAGATCCGATGCAGACGAAGTATAGACGCAATCGCAGCGCAGGCAATGGAAAGTCGACGATTTTGCGAGGAGTTCCTTTGTGTGTTTGCGGCTTTTTGTGTGAATCCATGCGCCCGCTCCCGCGGCAACGAGTGCCGCAGTAATTGCGAACGCGAAAAAAGCCGATAAACCCATAGTTTGAAAAAAAAACGCAAACGCGCCCGTTTAGAGCGAGGGCGCGTTGCAAAACAGTTCAGATTTGCAAAGAACTCTTATTCCTTCTTTTCGGCAGCTTCTGTCGACTGTGCTTCAGCGGGGGCTTCAGCAGCCGCTTCGGGCTTTTCGCCTTCCGTCTTTTTGGCGGCGGCTTTTTTAGCTGTCTTTTTCTTGGCAGCCTTCTTGGCAGGAGCCTTTTGCTTCTTATAACCTTCGTCGTCAGCTTCGATGAGCTCGATTATCGCCATATTGGCGGCGTCTCCGACGCGCGGTACAAGCTTGTAAATGCGGGTGTAACCGCCATTGCGTTTGAGGAATTTTTGAACCTTGTCGGCGAAGAGGAAGTGCACGGCGCTTTCGTCGCGGACTTTCGCGAGCGCAAGGCGGCGGAAGTGGAGCTTCTTGGCAGTATCGTCAGTGGCGGCAGCCTTCTTGGCCAAAGTGATTATCTTTTCGGCAAAGGGACGCAACGCTTTAGCGTAGCCGAGAGTTGTCTGAATTCTATCGTGGCGGAAGAGAGCCGCTGAAAGCGACGCCATTATCGCTTGGCGGTGCTCTTTTTTAACGCCCAACTGGTGTCTGTGTTTAAGGTGACGCATTTGAATTAATTTTCTGTCTTAAAATTATAGATTTGTGGAGTCGATGAGGCGCTCGTCGATTTTCATGCCGAGCGACAGACCGAGCTGTTCGAGCTTGCCCTTGATTTCGTTGAGGGATTTTTTGCCGAAGTTGCGGTATTTCAGCATTTCCTGTTCCGATTTCATAGCCAATTCGCCGACAGTTGTTATGTTGGCGTTGTTGAGGCAGTTTGCTGCGCGAACGGAGAGTTCGATTTCATTGACGCTCATATTGAGGAGCTTCCTGAGCCTATTTTGCTCTTCGCTTACCTCTTTGCCGACCGTCTCGAATTCGATTTCCTGATCGTTAACCTTGTCGAACACATCAATATGGTGCTTTAAGATTACAGCAGCGTCCTTCAAGGCTTCGTCAGGAGTAATTCTGCCGTCGGTCCAGATCTCGAGGGTGAGTTTGTCAAAATCGGTCATTTGGCCAACGCGCGTGGCGTCGACCGAGTATTTTACGAGCTCAATAGGGCTGAAAAGCGAGTCTATCGCAATGACCCCTATCGGCTGGTCCTCATACTTGTTTTCGTCAGCCGGGCGCCAGCCGCGGCCGCACGATATTTCGACTTCCGCCACGAATCTGCGCTTTGTGTCGAGCGTGCAGATTACCTGTTCGGGATTGACAATCTGAATGTCGGCATCGGGCTGAATATCGGCGGCAGTGACAGTCCCCTGCTTGTCGACGTCAATCATTAGGCGCTTATTTTCGCGCAGGGAGCTTTTAATTTTAATCTTTTTCAGATTGAGGACGATGTCTGTGACGTCCTCTACAACGCCGTCGATGCTCTGGAACTCGTGATCGACACCTTCGATGCGAATCGAGCTAATCGCCGCACCTTCGATGGAGCTTAGCAATACGCGTCTGAGCGCATTGCCGACGGTGTGGCCGAAACCCGTTTCAAAGGGCTCTGCCACATACTTTGCATAAGTGCTTGTTGCGCTCCCTTCGTCTTTTACAAGACGCTTGGGGAGTTCAAATTTTCCGAGGCGTTTGGCCATTGCTTTCTCCGTTTTTTGAAGTTGATGATTAGCGAGAGTAGAATTCGACGATGAGCTGGTCGTTTATCGTCTTATCCATTTCGTCGCGGATGGGCAAGCGGCTGATTGTGCCGCGGAAGGCGTCCTCAACTCTTTCAATCCAAGCGGGAGTCGGGCGGAGCTGCGATTCGTCGAGCGCGCGCTGGGCGAGCTGGCGGGAGGAAGTGCGGTCGCGCACTTCTACGACGTCGCCGGGCTTGCATGTGTAGCTTGCGATATCGACTTTTTTGCCGTTGACCTGAACATGCCCGTGGGTGACAAACTGGCGGGCAGCCTTGCGTGTGCGGGCAAAGCCGAGCGAGTAAATCACGTTGTCGAGGCGCGTTTCAAGCATCTGCATAAATATTTCGCCAGTGACGCCGCGCACTTTCTTGGCGCGTTCAAAAGTAAGGCGGAACTGCTTTTCGCTCAGGCCGAACATGAAGCGCAACTTCTGCTTTTCATTGAGGCCCATCGAATAGTCGGTGACGCGCCTGCGAAGATGCGGGCCGTGTTGTCCGGGAATGTAAGGTTTCTTTTGCATCGCCTTATTTTCGGGGAAGAGAGCCATTCCGAAGCGGCGATTGATTTTAGTTGTCGGTCCTGTATAACGAGACATTTCTAAATTCTCCTATTTGTAATAAATTATACGCGGCGGCGTTTTGGTGCGCGGCAACCGTTGTGCGGAACGGGGGTGACGTCTTCGATGGACGTTACGATGAACCCGAGCGCTTGGAGGGAACGTATTGCGGAGTCGCGGCCCATTCCGGGGCCCTTTACGCTGACAGCCACTTCTTTCATACCGTGGCTCATTGCGACTTTGCCGGCGTCCTGTGTGACGACTTGCGCCGCATAAGCGGTGCTCTTGCGGGAGCCGCGGAAGCTCATTTTTCCTGCGCTCGACCAGCTAATGACATTGCCGGCGGGGTCGGTAAAAGAGACTTTCGTATTGTTGAAAGTTGCATTGATGTGGCAGACGCCGGAATAGACGTTTTTGCTGCCCTTAGCCTTGCGAACTTTAATTTCTCCGACATCTTCGGAGAGGAGGTCGGAGGCGGTTGGCTGGGAAGGCTTGGCTTCGGCAGCGGCTTCCGGCTGGGCGGCGACTTTGTTTTCTACGGCTTCCACCGCTTCTTGTTTCTTTTGTTCTTCGCTCATTTAAATGTCCTTACTTCTTGGTTACGACACCTACGGTTTTGCGCGCGCCCTTGCGTGTACGGGCATTCGTGCTGGTTCTCTGTCCGCGCACAGGCAATCCCTTGGCATGGCGCAAGCCGCGGTATGATTTTATTGCGGCGAGGCGCTTTAGATTGCTTACCACTTCGCGGCGAAGATCGCCCTCCACCTTAAACTGGTGCTTGGCGATTGCATTCATAATCTTGTTGATATGCTCCTCCGTGAGTTCGTTGGCGCGCATGGATTCGGGAATTGAGCATTCTTCGCAGATGAGCTTAGAGCGCGTCGGACCGATACCATATATGTATCTGAGCGCGTATTCTACGCGCTTGTTGTTGGGAATATCTACTCCGAGTAATCTTGGCATATTTTTTCCGTTGTTTAAAAAGACGTTAAATAATGAATATTTTTTTTTATTTGAAAAGTTTTTTTTGTCGGTTTTTCAAAAAATAACAATTCTCCCCGAAAAGCAATCAAGCCCGCGGTGGCGGAAGCTATTCCGAAGCCGGTAGGGTCAGGATCTCGGGATCCGATTCCGTAACGAGCACCGTATGTTCAATATGGCAGCTCGGTTTTCCATCGGCTGTATAAACCGTCCAGCCGTCGTCTCCGACAAATATTTCGGGATTGCCCATTGTTATCATGGGTTCTATCGCAAGAGTCATGCCCGGCCGCAAGAGCGGTCCAGTACCCGCGCGTCCGTAGTTCGGAACTTCGGGTTCTTCGTGCATGTTTCTGCCGACTCCATGCCCCGTGAACTCTCTCACGACGCCAAAGCCGAGCGATTCAACGTATTTTTGTATCGCCGCAGATATGTCGCCCACGCGGTTTCCGGGGCGCGCCATATCAATTCCCAGTCTCAGAGATTCGGCGGTCGCTTCAACGAGCTTCCGCACATCGGGGGAAGGTTCCCCTATATAAACAGTGCGGGTGTTGTCGCCGACGAACCCCTGGTAAATCGTCGCGCAGTCTATGCTTACTATGTCCGAGTCTTTCAGAATCACGTCTTTCGAGGCGATTCCGTGAATAACCTGGTCGTTTACGGATATGCAAACATGACAAGGATATTTTAGAGATCCGCATTTGTATTTATACGAAGCGCTGCGGCAATGGTATTGATCCATCAGCCGTTTTGCGGCTTCGTTTAAGTCCCAAGTGGATACTCCCGCGACGGCAAGCTTCGATATTTTGTCGAGAACCGTCGCCGCTATCTCGCAAGACTTGCGCATAACCCGCAAGTCTCTTTCGGATTTAATAGGTATCATAGCGCGATGACTTTTTGCCGGATTATTTTAAAGAACAAATTTGCAACTGGCTCCCCAAGCCCTTTCGGACTTAGGCCCATTTGCGAATGACCCATGCCGCAAGCCCGATGAAAAATATTATCAACAGGGGCGTCCATAGGGCCCAAAGGTTTTTGATTTCGCTCGTATCGAGGATTTGGCGAGTCTGGCCGACACTGCGGCCGCGGATGCGCCCCTTCTTGAGGAAGCCGTCATAGTGGCGTTGTAATAGATAAGTTTCGACTTGCCTCATTGTGTCGAGAGACACGCCGACAGCGATGAGCGCACCTGTACCGCCAAAGAAGTTTGCGATTTTCGGAGGAATGCCGAGGTACGACATCAAAAGATTGGGAATTACCGCGATGATTACGAGGAACAGCGCGCCCGCAAAAGTCAGGCGGGTCATTACATAATCGAGGAAACGCGCAGTGGGCTCGCCTGGGCGGACACCCGGGATATATCCGCCGTTGCGTTTGAGTTCGTCGGATATTTGGAGGGGCTTAAACATTATTGAAACCCAGAAATAGCTGAATGCAAAAATCAGCGAGCCGTAAATTACATTGTACCAGCCTATGCTAAACTGCCCGAAAATTTGTTGGGGGAAAAGCAGGAGGGCGGAAGCGAAGATGATTGGCATAACGCCCGCATAGTTGACTTTAAGCGGCAGATAAGAGCTTTGGCCACCCATGATTTTTCTGCCGACAACCCTCTTTGCATACTGCACAGGGACTTTTCTGACCGCCTGCAAAATCATAATGATACCCGCAGTAACAATGCAGAGGAAGGCGAGCATCATTACAGCTTGCGGAACGCCCATGGAAGCGCTTTCGGCGCCGACTGCGCGGTTGAAAACAAGCTGGTACGCTTGCGCTACCGCTCCGGGCAAGGAGTCTATAATACCGACGGTAATGATAATCGAGACGCCGTTTCCGATACCCCTCTGGGTAATCTGCTCGCCCAGCCACGTTAGTATCATACAGCCGGTTGTTAGCAATATTACGCTTACAATGAAAAATACCGGTATGTTCCCGGCGATTATAATATTGCCGAATTGCCCTTTATCGAAGCCTTGGAACATGGTCTCAGGGCTGTAAACGAGGGCGTATGTTATCATCGTACCCTGAATTAGGGCGATTGCGATTGTGAGATAACGGGTATATTGGGCGATTTTCTGTCTGCCCGAGTCGCCTTCCTGCATTAGTCTGGCGAGGCTCGGCATTACTGCGCCCATAAGTTGAAGGATAATCGAAGCACTGATGTAAGGCATTATTCCAAGCGCGAATACCGCACCGTTTACCATAGCACCACCAGTGAACATGTTATACAGCCCCGCCAAGCCGCCGCCGTCCGACGAGGACGACGCGTAGTAAGCTTGGAGCGGTGCCGGGTCGATTCCCGGGAGGGGAATGCCTGCTCCCACTCGAGCGATAAAAATTAGTCCGAGCGTCAAAATTATTCTTTGACGCAGTTCCGGAATTTTAAAGCAATTTGTGAAAGCGCTAAACATGACTTCTCTGTATTATACCCTTGCGTTTTTAGTCTGCGAATTATTCCGCGGCCGAATTTAGGACTGCCTTGCCGCCTGCAGCTTCAATCTTTTCGACGGCACTCTTTGAGAATTTGTCGGCTTTTACGACAATCTTTTTTGTGAGCTTGCCGTTTCCGAGAATCTTAACGAGCGGATCCGAAGCGCGTACGAGCCCCGCAATTACGAGGGAGTCGCGCGTGACTTCTTCAAGCCCGAGATTTTCGAGAGCGCCTACATTTACGACAGAGTATTCCGTGGTAAATTTATAGTTGTTGAAGCCTCTCTGCGGGAGCTTGCGGTAAAGCGGCATCTGACCGCCTTCAAAACCGGGCCTGACGTGGCCGCCGGAACGCGCCTTCGCGCCCTTTTCGCCCCTGCCCGAGGTTTTGCCGTGTCCGCTGCCAACGCCGCAGCCGAGACGCTTGTGGGCGTGCTTTGCGCCCTTGGGATTTGAAAGATTGTGGAGTTTCATAATCAGAACTTATTTGCCCCTTAGGGAATTGATAGTTTCAGCCGTGCGGAGGCGATAGAGGGCATTGAGAGTCGCATTGACCATAGCCATATCGTTGTTCGAGCCAAGCGATTTGCTGAGAACGTCCTTGACGCCAACTGCTTCAAGCACCGCGCGGACACCGCCGCCGGCGATGACACCAGTACCAAGGCTTGCAGGGCGGAGCATTACAATGCCGCCATCAAATTCGCCAACCACTTCGTGCGGAATGGTCGTGTCTTTGAGGCTGATTGTCTTCATGCATTTGCGAGCTCTGTCGGACGCTTTTTTGATTGCATCCGGAACTTCCTTCGCCTTGCCATAGCCGAGTCCGATTTTTCCAGCGCCGTCGCCGAGAACGACAAGCGCCGAGAATGTAAAGCGGCGGCCGCCTTTTACGACTTTCGCGCAACGGTTGATGTGCACGACTTTTTCGATAAGCTCCGGCCCCGCGTCTTTTTCTGCTTCGGATTTTTTATTTTTAAATTCTCTGCTCATTATTTAAACGTGTTAGAAGTTTATACCCGCGGCGCGGACAGCGTCGGCAAAGCTCTTTACGCAGCCATGATAAGTGCGCGAGCCTCTGTCGAATACCACTGCGGAAACGCCTGCCGCCTTGAGTTTGTCTCCGAATTTCGCGCCGAGCGCCTGCGCTCCCGCGACATTGGGGAGAATTTTCTCGCCGTTGAGTTCCTTTGAAGTCGTGCAAAGGGCGACGACAGTCTTTCCGACAGTGTCGTCTATGCACTGCGCGTATATATGCTTGTTCGAGAAGCATACGGAGAGCCTGGGGCGCTCCGGAGTACCGGAAACCTTGTTGCGGACGCGCCAGCGGCGTTTTTGTGCAAGTTGTTTTTTCTTCAAAACTTTCATATCTATAACCTTTCAGAGCCGCGCGACTACGCGGTTTTCTTGCCCTCCTTGCGGCGGACGTATTCTCCGTGGATTCTGACGCCTTTGCCCTTGTAGGGTTCAACGGGATAGAAGCGCTTTATGTTTGCCGAAACCTGGCCCACGAGCTGTTTGTCAGCTCCCGAAACGGTTAAGAGCGGGTTTTTGTCGTTAGTTTCGCCGATGACGATGGTTATGCCGTCCGGAACTTCGAGAATGCACGGATGCGCATATCCGAGAGCGAGAGTCAGCGTCTTTCCTTTGAGGTCGGCCTTAAAGCCGACGCCCTTGATTTCGAGAACCTTCGAAAAGCCCTCAGCGGCGCCTTTTACCATTCCTGCGATAATGCTTCTTGCCGTGCCGAACATTGCGTCTGAGAAACGCGAGTCGGTAGTCGGGCTTACGCGGATTTCATCGCCTTCAAGTACTATTTTTATGGCGTTTTTGTCAAAAGAGTGGGCGACTTTGCCCTTGGGGCCTTCGACGCTGACACAGTTGTCAGCAACGGACGCCTTAACGCCTGATGGAATTTTAACAGGGAGTTTACCTATTCTGCTCATGACGCCTCCTTACCAGACTTTGCAGATTAATTCTCCGCCGACTTTCTTAGCGCGGCATTCAGAATCTTTGAGAATGCCCTTGGAAGTCGTGAGGATTGAAATGCCCATGCCATTGAGAACTCTGGGGATTTCGCGATATTGGAAATAAGTGCGGCAGCCGGGAGTGCTGACGCGGCTGATGTTTGTCAAAGCGGGGACGCCGCCGACATATTTCAAAACGATGTTGATGGATTTCTCCGCCTTTTCGCCTGTCACTTCATAGGATGCGATGTAGCCTTCGTCCTTCAAAATCGAGGCAATGCCTTCGCGCAATTTGGAGTACTGAACCTTGCAGGATTCTTTTCCGGCCTTGCTGGCGTTGCGGATAATGGTGAGAAAGTCTCCGATGCTATCGTGAGTAGCCATAATAATGTTCCTTTCGCCTTACCAGGAGGATTTGGTGACACCGGGAAGCTTGCCATCGAGGGCGAGTTCGCGGAAGGTGATGCGTGATAGGCCAAACTTGCGGATAAAACCGCGCGGGCGACCTGTTATAGAGCAGCGGTTGCGGATGCGGATTTTGGACGCGTTGCGCGGAATGCTGCAAAGTTTGCGCTGTGCGGCAAAGAATTCTTCGTCGGATACGCTGGGATCGGCGAGCACTTTTTTGAGTTCCGCCTTTTTGGCTGCGTATTTCTCAACTAATTTTTGACGCTTTAAATTGCGTTGTATCGATGATTTTTTAGCCATGGTAATTTATTTTTTCGTGTTGGCGGTCGTCGTCGGTTTGCGGAAGGGCATGCCGAGGAGTTTGAGCAGTTCCCTGCCCGAGTTGTCGTCGGAAGCGGTCGTCACGATAGTGATGTCCATGCCGATATTCTTGCGGCCCGGATCGACTGTCACTTCGGGGAAAATCGTGTGGTCTGCAATGCCATAGTTGTAGTTGCCTGCGCCGTCCAATTTAGTCGGCACGCCGCGGAAGTCGCGGATGGAGGGGAGAACCACGGATATAAATTTGTAGAGGAAGTCCCACATATTGGCGCCGCGGAGAGTGACCTTAACGCCGTTGGGCTGGCCTTCGCGAAGTTTGAAATTCGCGATGCTCTTGCTGGCCTTCGTGACGACGGGCTGCTGTCCCGTAATCTTGGCGACCTCCTTGACTACTTCCTGAACCCATTCCTTCGGCATTTCGCTGCGTATGCCGGAGCTTACGACGATTTTTTCGAGGTTGGGCACCAGATGGGGATTGTCGATTCCGAGATTCTTTTTAAGTTCGGGAACGACCTTTTCCTGATATATTTTTTTAAGTGCTGGAATGCTCATTGTTGTTATTTATTTAGTCTCCGCTTACGCCTTTGACTTTTTGGAGTCGTAGCGCCCGGCCGACATTACGTTTGAAATGTGAATAGATGCCTCGCGTTCGACGATGGCCCCGTCGGGATTTTTCTGGCTCTTGCGCTCATGGAACTTGCGGATATTTACGCCTTCCACGATGACACGCCCCTTGGACGGCATAACCGCCAGGACCTTGCCGCGCTTTCCTTTGGCCGAACCGGAAATTACGACCACCTCTTCGCCTTTTTTGACTGACTGCTTCATATTAGAGTACCTCCGGTGCGAGGGAAATGATTTTCATGAAATTTTTGGAGCGCAATTCGCGGGCGACAGGGCCGAAAATGCGCGTGCCCTTCGGATTGCCCGAGCCGTCGAGAATTACGACCGCGTTGGAGTCGAAGCGCAGATACGAGCCGTCGCTGCGGCGTATCGGAGCCTTTGTCCTGACGACAACCGCTTTCGCGACCGTGCCCTTTTTGACGGCGGCGTCGGGAGTCGACGACTTTACCGCGACAACGATTACATCGCCGACATGTGCGATTCTCGTGCGCTGGCCAAGGCGGCGTATCATGGAAACTTCTTTTGCGCCGGTGTTGTCGGCGACTACAAGCTTTGTTTGCATCTGTATCATGATCGTGACCTCCTTATTCAGCGTTTACTACGGGAGCCTTTTCGACGATGCGGATGACGCGGAATCTCTTGAGCTTGCTGAGGGGACGCGTTTCCATGACTTCTACTTTGTCTCCGAGGGCGCATTCGCCTTTTTCGTCGTGGCAATGAATTACCGTCTTGCGGCGGATTTCTTTGCCGTAAAGGGGATGCGGAACCTTGTAAAAATATGTGAGTTTTATGCTCTTTTCACCCGAGAGCGACGTTACGACGCCCACGATGGTTTTGCGTGACTGTCTTGATTTTTCGGACATTTTTTAGCCTTTACTTCTGTGTCTTGACGGTTTCAAAACGGGCGATGTCGCGGCGGAGCTGCCTTATGCGCGCTGTGTTTTCGACCTGTCCCGTGCCTTTGCGTAAGTTGAGATTCAACAGTTCGTCGCGCATGTCGCGGAGTTTTTTCGCCTGTTCTTCGGGGGAAAGTTCTCTGATTTCTTTGGCTTTCATCTGTGTCAAATCTCCTTATAGAATTTCGACGCCTTCGCGTACGATAAACTTGCATTTGAAGGGAAGCTTTCCGTCGGCGAGCCTCATGGCTTCGCGTGCCATTGAAGCGGGAACGCCGGAGGCTTCGAATAGTATTGTGCCGGGCTTGATAACCGCGCACCAGAATTCGACAGCGCCTTTACCCTTACCCATACGGGTTTCAGCGGGCTTCTTAGTGACGCTCTTCTGGGGGAATACGCGCATCCATACTTTGCCGCGGCGCTTAAAGTGCCTGTTGATTGCAACGCGCGCTGCTTCGAGCTGCGCGGACGAGCATTTGCCGCGTTCGGTCGCCTGGATTGCGAAATCGCCGAAAGCGATGGTGTCGCCGCCCTTGGCCATGCCGCGGTTGCGGCCCTTGTGAACCTTGCGGTACTTTGTTTTTGCTGGAAGAATATTAGCCATGGTGTGATTTCGCTAAGATTAGATGTTGTCCTCCGATTTGAGGCAGAGCCAGCATTTTACGCCGATTTTGCCGTAAACGGTATTCGCTTCGGTGAAGCCGTAGTCGATGTTTTCGCGGAGGGTGTGCAAGGGTATGCGACCCTTTCTCTGCCATTCGGTGCGCGCGATTTCTGCGCCGCCGAGACGTCCAGAAACTTGCAGTTTCACGCCGTCGGCGCCTGCGGACATGCAGCTGGAAATGGCCTTTTTAATTGCGCGGCGGAACGACACGCGGCGCTCAAGCTGCAAAGCCACGCTCTCTGCCACGAGATACGCAACGAGGTCGGGCTTCTTGATTTCTTGAATGTCGACGAGCACGTCTTTGCCGAGGAATTTTGCCAAATCGGCCTTGAGTGTTTCAAGAGCGGATCCCTTCTGTCCGATTACCACGCCGGGGCGGGCTGTATAGATTTTAACGCGTATGCGCTGTCCGGCGCGTTCGATGAATATGCGCGGGACGCTTGCAGCCTTCAGCTTTTTGTTGAGGAATTCGCGTATGCGGTAGTCTTCGTTGACGGCTTCGGCGTAGTCGCCCTTGCCTGCGAACCAGCGCGATTCCCAATCGCGGCGAACCGCGAGACGAAAACCTTTAGGATTTACTTTCTGACCCATATTGTTGCCTATTTTAAATTATTTTTCGTCGCTGAGGATAATCAAGATATGGCTTGTTCTTTTCCTGATGGGGTGCGCGGAGCCGCGCGCCACAGGGCGGAAACGCCTAAATGCAACGCCTTGGTTGACAATCGCACTCTTGATTTTCAAGTTGGCGGCCGCAAGGCCGTTGTTGTTTTCGGCATTCGCAATCGCGCTTGCGAGAGTCTTGGCGACCAAACGCGCGCTTTTGCGTGGCACGAGCTTCAATATTTCCAAAGCTTCGGCGGCATTCAGCCCCTGAACTTCCCGTGCTATTTCGCGCACTTTTTTATCGGACATGCGCGCAAACTTTGTTAAAGACTTAACTTCCATAATTGTTTCCTATTGTAAATCGGGTTGTCTTTTAATGTAAACTTTGTCTCCGGACAAGACCGCCTCGTCTGAAAGGACTTTGGCCACCGAAACGTCTCTTTTCGCTTCGACCACCACGGCTTGGGTTATAAATGCGTCGCTTCTGTAAACGTAGCAGACGGAACCTATCGCCAAGCCGCTCATGGAGCCCGTATTTATTTTTATCAGAACGGCGTCGCCTTCGGTCTTAATTTCGCGGACTGTCGAAGGAATGTTCGAGTACCCCGCGAGCGACCAGTCGGGACCTGCGGCCGAAGCAGTTTGCAGCGCGGAAATAACAGCCGCGAAAACAAAAATGCCTCTGCCGAAGAACGCCATATTACATCGTAGCCTTCTTTGTGTGCGGTTGATGTCCCTTAAAGAGGCGTGTGGGCGAGAATTCGCCGAGCTTGTGGCCGACCATGTTTTCGGTGACATAGACAGCTACAAATTTTCTGCCATTGTGGACGTTGAAGTTCAAGCCGATGAAGTCGGGAGTGATTACCGAACGCCTCGACCAAGTTTGTATTGGCTTGCGGGAGTTCGTCTTCTGCGCTTCGTCGATTTTATCTTGGAGACTCGGATCTACAAACGGACCTTTTTTAATTGAACGTGACATTTATCTGCTCCTTCGAATTACTTCTTAAATTTTTTGCCGTTGCGGCGTATGAGGATCATCGAGTTGGACGGCTTGCTCTTGATGCGCGTCGGGTAGCCCTTCGCGAGCTGTCCCCAAGGCGAAACAGGATGTCCGCCACCGGAAGTGCGGCCTTCGCCACCGCCCATCGGGTGGTCGACAGGGTTCATCACTACACCTCTTACTCTCGGGCGTTTGCCCATCCAGCGGTTGCGGCCGGCCTTTCCGAGGCTCTGGTTGCGGTGTTCAGTGTTGCTTACTACCCCAATTACCGCGCGGCAGTTCGCGTTGATTATGCGGACTTCTCCGCTGGGCATTTTGACTGTCGCAAGCTCACCTTCAACGCCGACGAGCTGTGCGCCTACACCCGCGCCGCGGGCTATTTGCGCGCCCTTGCCGGGCTGCATTTCCACGGAGTGGATTCTCATCGCCGGGGGGATCAGTTTAAGCGGCAGGCAGAGTCCGACCGGAAATTCGCTCTGGCGCTTGCCGGTTGTGAGGATTGAGTCGCCTTTTTTGAGTCCGTCGGGGGCGATTATGTAGCGCTTTTCGCCGTTCTCGTATTGGACGAGAGCAATGTACGCCGTGCGGTACGGGTCATACTCGATCGCCATTACGGTCGCGGGGACGTCGATTATGTCGCGCTTAAAGTCGATTATGCGGTAAAGGCGCTTGTGCCCGCCGCCGCGGCGGCGCGAAGTGACGCGGCCGTAGCAGTTGCGCCCTTTTGCGCGGTGCTTGCTTTCGGTCAACGCGCGTTCAGGACGCTTGTTGTCGACTTCATTGCGGCTGAGTTCGAGAAATCTCTGCGCCGGAGTCAAAGGTCTTCTTTTTATAATAGCCATTTTAGGATTCTCCCTGCTTACGCGATCTGAATGGTGTCGCCCTTCTTGAGGGTGACAATCGCCTTTTTCATTTTGCCCTTTACGCCGGGGTTGTTCCTGCTCATGCGGGAAACCTTTACTTTGCCCTTGACGTTCATGGTGTTTACGCTTTCGACCTTGACGTTGAAGGTTTTTTCAACGGCCTTTCCTATCGCGACCGCGCTTGCGGATTCGGCTACGACGAAAGTGTATTTGTTGCCGACTTGCAGGTTCGCGGCCTTTTCGGTGACGCGGAAGCCTTTTAAAATATTTTCCGAGTTAATCATTTTTTACGCCTCCTTGTTTGCGCGGGCGAGAACGGTGTCAAGCCCCTTGCGGGATACGATTATGTTGTCGAACTGCACGAGTTCCATCGCGCTGAGCGAGGCTGTTTCGCAGAAGTTGACGCGGGCGATGTTGCGGCTGGCAAGAACAAACTTGTCGGCAAACACATCGTCAATCAGCAGCAATTTGCCTTTCGGCTGTATTTTGGAAAGGATTGCGTTGACCGCCTTAGTCTTTGATTCGGGAGCATCGAATTCTTCGATTACGGAAATTCCGTTTTCGACACATTTGTCGAATAGAGCCCTTCTGAATGCGAGCAGCTTCACCTTGCGGTTGATTTTCTTCGACCAGTCGCGCGGCTTGGGGCCGAACACGACGGCGCCGCCGCGGTGTATCGGGCTTTTCATAGTGCCGTGACGGGAGCGAGCGCCGCCCTTTTGCTTGAAAGGCTTGCGGCAAGTTCCGCTAACGTGGCCGTAGTCGAGAGTGGAAGCGTTGCCCTGGCGCGCGTTCGCCTGATACGCTACGAGCGTTTCTTTTAGCGCGAAGAGCCCTTTGTCGCCTTCAAACTGCGGAATGTTTTCAAATTCCTGTTCTGTAAAATTTGAACCGTCTTTTGTATAAACTTTGAGTTTCATGTGCGCGGCTCCTTATGCTTTCTTGGCTTTCTTGGCGGGACGGACGATTACGATATCGCCTTTTGCGCCGGGAATGCTGCCCTTGATTAAAAGAATATTTTTGTCTTCGAGAATCTTGACAATCGGGTGGTTTTGGGTCGTGCGGCGAACCTGACCCATGTGGCCAGGCATCTTGCGGCCCTTGTAAACGTGGCCGGGAGTCTGGCGGCAACCAACGGAACCGGGACGACGGTGCATCATATGGCCGTGCGTCTGGGGCTGTCCGTCGAAGTTGTAGCGTTTCATTACACCCTGGAAGCCGCGACCCTTGGTCGTGCCAATAATGTCGACCATCTGGCCTTCCGAGAATTTCGCAACGGTGATGACATCGCCGAGCTTAAATTCGGAAGCGTTTTCAACGCGAAATTCTGCAAGCTTGCGGAGGGGTTCGGCACCCGCTTTTTTGAGGTGCCCGAGCTCGGGTTTGGACATGCGCTGTGTCTTTTGCGCTCCGAAGCCGATCTGTACGGCTTCGTAGCCGTCGCTCTGGGCTGTTTTTATCTGCGTGACCGGGCATGGACCTGCCTCTATCACAGTCACGGGGACGAGAGTGTTTGCTCCGTCGTACACCTGGGTCATGCCCAGTTTTTTACCTATTATGATTTGGCTCATTTTGCTAAGCGGCAGGCGGAATCAATTCCGTTGGAGGCTGCTGTTCGCCGTCGAGTTGAACTTCAGACAACAGAGCGACCCATACCTGCTTTAGTTGTTTATGTTGATTAAAAAATTTGTAAAGAGTTGCGATAATGCCCTATCGGGACATCGAGTCAATATAAATTTTTGATATTTTTGAAAAAAAGACAAATTTCGCGCAAACTTTTTGGTTCTCTCCGGTTGAGCCGCTTTTTTGCGGTCGGCGATGCTTCAAAAAATTTGCGCCCTAAAATTTGCTTATGTCACTGCGGCGGCGGCTATTGCCGCTCCCGCGGTCGGATTTTTTTGCGGCCTTTTTTATTTCACGCTGCGCAACCCGTTGCGCTTTTTTAAAAATTCCTGCTTTAAAAAATAATATCCAAGTGGAAATTTTTTTAAGAAGTTTACCCTCTTTATTTATTTTGCAAGAATAAAAAGTTTTCGGAGAGGGAGTTTTTTCTCCCTAACCCCGAAAAATCGGACACTACACGTTAATTGTGATATCGACGCCCGAAGGCAGATTGAGCTTTTTGAGCTCGTCCACCGTATTGACGGTGGGATCGACTATATCAATCAGACGCTTGTGCGTGCGCAGTTCAAATTGTTCCATGCTCTTTTTGTTAACATGCACGGAACGATTTACTGAGTATTTCTCAATTTTCGTCGGGAGCGGAACGGGTCCGGAAACGCGCGCGCCTGTGCGCTTCGCTGTTTCGACGATGTCGTTCGCGCTTTGGTCTATTGTGCGAAAATCGTAGCCCTTGAGCTTTATTCTAATTCTCTGAGTAGCCATTTTGCTTTCGTTGTTTAAATGTTACGATCTTGCAACCTTGCGGGCTGCGCCTTCCTGTACCTGTTTGAGGACGTTGTTGGGAACCTGCTCGAAGTGGCTCGGCTCCATCGAATACGACGCGCGGCCGCTCGAGAGCGAGCGTATATCCGTCGCATACCCGAACATCGTTTCCAGCGGTATAAACGCCTTGATATGGCAAAGGTTGCCCTTCGTCTCCATGCCTTGGATTTGTCCGCGGCGGCGGTTGATATCGCCCATGATGTCGCCCTGATATTCGTCGGGGGTTGTCACTTCTACCTTCATTATCGGCTCCAAGAGTATCGGGCCTGCATTTTTCATCGCGTCTTTGAACGCAAATATGCCCGCCATCTTAAACGCCATTTCGGAAGAGTCAACTTCGTGGAATGAACCAAATACGAGCGTCACTTTTACGTCGACTACGGGATAGCCCGCGACAACGCCGTTGAGCATAGCTTCTTTTATTCCGTCTTCCGTCGGCTTTATGTATTCCTTGGGGATTACGCCGCCAACAATTGCGTTGACAAATTCGTAGTGCTTGCCCTTTTCGAGAGGCTCGATGTCAATTTCGGCGTGACCGTATTGGCCGCGACCGCCGGACTGGCGGACGAACTTGCCAACGCCGTGCGCCTTCTTGGTAATGGTTTCGCGGTAGGCGATCTGCGGCTTGCCGGAATCGGCCTCGACCTTGAACTCGCGGAAGAGTCGGTCGCGGATAATTTCGAGGTGGAGTTCGCCCATGCCGGAAATGAGGGTCTGCCCCGTTTCGGAGTCGCTCTTAACGACGAATGTCGGGTCCTCTTCAGCCAAGCGCTGCAAAGCAATGGACAACTTTTCCTGGTCGGCTTTACTCTTGGGCTCAATGCTCATCGAAATAACCGTATCTGGGAATGTCGGGGGCTCGAGGCGAACTTCGTGGTCGCGGTCGCACAGAGTGTCGCCCGTCACGATGTCCTTGGCGCCGATTATGGCGCATATCGAGCCGCTGTATGCTTCTTCAATATCGTCGCGCTTGTCGGCCTTGATGATAAGCAGGCGGGAGATGCGCTCGGATTTGCGTGAGCGCGGATTATACACAGTCATGCCCTTTTTGAGGCAGCCGGTGTATACGCGGACGAATATGAGTTTTCCTACAAACGGGTCGCTCCAAAGTTTGAAAGCCAAAGCTGTCGGCGGCGCGAAGTCGTCGGGGACTATTTCCAAAGACGGAGTGTCTTCGTCGCCTTCCGCGAAGGCCTTAATCGGGGGAACGTCAAGCGGAGAAGGCAGGTAGTCTACAACCGCATTCATCAGCATCTGTACGCCCTTGTTCTTGAAAGCCGAGCCGGGAATTACCGCGACAAATTTGCGCGAAAGAGTCGCCTTGCGGATTGCGCGCCTGAGTTCGTCGGGTTCAAAATTGGTTTCGCCTTCGAGGAAGCGCTCCATTATATCGTCGTCGAAATCCGCAACGCCTTCAATGAGGCTCGCCCTATACTGTTCAGCCTTTTCTTTGTATTCGGCGGGAATTTCAACAGTGTCGAATTTTACGCCCTGCGGGTCATTTTCGTCATAGACAAAAGCCTTCATCGTGACGAGGTCTATAAGGCCCTTCAGCTTGTCCTCGGAACCGATAGGCAAATATATCGGGTGGGGATTTCCATTGAGCTTTGTCTTGATGTCTTCAACTGCTCCATAGAAGTCGGCGCCCGTTCTATCCATCTTGTTGATGAACGCAATGCGCGGGACGCTGTATTTATTCATCTGGCGCCAGACGGTTTCCGACTGGGGCTGCACGCCCGCAACCGCGCAGAATACGGCGACCGCACCGTCGAGAACGCGGAGAGAACGCTCCACTTCTGCAGTAAAGTCTACGTGTCCGGGGGTGTCGATGAGGTTTATCTGGTGCTCGATACCCTTGTATGGGCCCTCTCTTGTCGTCCAGTTGCAGCTGATTGCGGAGGACGTGATGGTGATACCGCGTTCGCGTTCCTGTTCCATCCAGTCGGTGACAGCCGTTCCTTCGTGAACTTCGCCTATTTTGTGGACTACGCCGCTGTAAAATAGGATTCGCTCGGAGCAGGTCGTTTTGCCGGCGTCGATGTGCGCAGATATACCGATGTTTCTCGTATATTCGAGCGGCTTCGGCCTATTGGGTGAATTTTTTGGAGATAAAGTTGCCATTTATAAAAATCCGTTAGCGGTTATCACCAGCGAAGGTGCGCAAATGCCCTGTTGGACTGCGCCATCTTGTGAACGTCTTCGCGTTTTTTTACCACTGTGCCAGTGTTGTTGTAGGCGTCCACAAGTTCCGATGCGAGGGCTTCCGACATTGCAACGCCCTTGCGGTTGTTGGCGGCTTCAATGAGCCAGCGGAATGCGAGCGTCTGCTGACGGTCAAAGGAAACTTCGACGGGAACTTGGTAAGTTGCGCCGCCGACCCTGCGCGATTTTACCTCGAGCTTGGGACGGATATTTTCGAGAGCGCCCAAGAGAAGATCGATGGGGTCGCCCTTTTCAAGTTTTTCGCTGACGCGTTCGATAGCGCCATAAACAATGCGTTCGGCGACGGTCTTTTTGCCGTTTTTCATCACCATGTTTATGAGGTGGCTAACGAGCGGGCTCTTATAGCGGGAATCCGGAACGCGTTCTCTTTTTTCAGCTCTGTGTCTGCGTGACATATTTCTGCCTTGAATTTAAATGTTTATTTCTTTGCCGCCTTGGGACGTTTCACGCCATACTTGGAGCGGCTGCGGCGGCGTTTTTCAACACCCATGCAGTCGAGCGCACCGCGGACGATGTGGTAGCGGACGCCAGGAAGGTCCTTTACGCGGCCACCGCGCACGAGGACAACACTGTGCTCTTGGAGGGAGTGACCTTCGTCGGGAATGTATGCGATTACTTCGTATCCGGAAGTAAGGCGCACTTTCGCGACCTTGCGGATAGCGGAATTCGGCTTTTTAGGGGTGCGGGTCATTACCTGCACGCACACACCGCGGCGAAACGGATTCGACTTTAACGCCGGCGATTTGGTCTTCGATACCACCAATGTGCGCGGCTTGCGAACTAACTGGTTAATTGTAGGCATATTTTGTGTCTTTTATAAAGAGAAAGATGAATGAAAGTATATATTCATCTGCTCTTGGCAAGTTTTATTTTTAATTTTTTGGATTATTATTTTTTGTATCCCGAAATTTCCCTTTGCAAACGTCGTTTCATGAATGCGCCGCGCCGATTTTGCCGGCGCCTTGCGCTTTGTTAAAACGCTCGGTGACCTTCCTATTCGGAAAGGCGGTTCGCATTCCAAAACAAGGGCAACCTCCGGGAGGGATTCTGGAGCTCGGGCCGCCGTCTCATAGTTTTTTTCAAAACCACAATTCGGACCGCCGCCGTTTTTTGCCGGGAATTTTTTACAGCGCTCTCGCGCTTGCATTAAAAAAATCCGCCGGCCGCTCCGAAAGAAAGAAGTCGGTTAAGACTCCTGGATTGTGGGCTCGCCGCTTTCAACCGCCGCAGAGTCCTCAGCCAATGACGGGAACGTTTCCCCTTCGGCGATTACCTTCAGCTTGCGGTACGCCGCAAGCCCGGTTCCGGCGGGAATCAGATTGCCCATTATGACGTTTTCCTTGAAACCTGTGAGATCGTCGCGCTTGCCGAGCGTCGCCGCTTCGGTCAGGACTCTCGTGGTTTCCTGGAACGAGGCTGCGCTTATGAAACTTTCAGTTTCGAGGCTCGCCTTCGTTATGCCAAGCAGAATAGGTTCTCCCGTGGCAGGCTTTCCGCCGGCTTCGGATATCTTTCTGTTGGTTTCCATAAATTCGTATTTGTCGACTTGCTGCCCCCAGAAATAATCGGAGTCTCCAGGCTCTATCACGCGGATTTTGCGCAGCATTCTCGACAATATCACTTCTATGTGCTTGTCGTTAATTGTCACACCCTGCGAGCGGTAAACCTTTTGGATTTCCCTCAAGATGTACTCCTGCACCGCGCTCGGCCCCATTATCTCCAATATTTCGCTTGGATCGAATCCACCGTCGGTGATGGGCTGGCCCTTCTTGACTTCGTCTCCGTCCTGGACAGTTATCCGCTTATTCGCGGGAATGAGGTGTTCTTCAACTCCCTCGTCGTTTTCGTCCGCGCCCTTGGGGATTATTTTCAAGAGCTTCTTCTTGCGGCGCGTTCCGGCCATTTTCACTATGCCGTCTATGCGCGCCATTTCCGCCGCTTCCTTCGGCCTGCGGGCTTCAAACAGTTCCGCAACGCGCGGCAGACCGCCGGTGATGTCCTGCGTCTTGGCGGCTGAACGGGGCGTTTTAGCTATCATCGTACCGGGCCTTATGTAGTCGCCATTTGCGACAACCACCTGCGCGCCCGTCGGAATTGCGTAGAGGGATATTACCTCCTTCGTCTTCCTGTCGAGCAACGCGACTGTCGGGTTGAGGTCTTCTTTATGGTCGGAAATTGTTATTGTGCTGCGGCCGGTGGACGGGTCAAATTCGCTGCGGAATGTCAAGCCGTCTATCATGTCGATAAATTTCACAACGCCTTCGCGGTCGGAAAGAATCGGAATGTTGTGCGGGTCCCAGCGCGCAAGCTGCGTGCCCTTCTTGATTTTCTCGCCGTCGGCTGCCGTTATCCAAGAGCCCGCAACTATCGCGTAGTCTTCAAGCTCCTTGCCGTCGTCGTCAAGAATCAAGATGTGGCCAGTCTTATTGAGCACTACATAACCCTTGATTTCCTTGCCGCTTGTCGGGTCGAGATGCGAAAGCTCGACTGTGCGCAGGTCGCGGTACGCAACCACGCCGTCGTTGCGGACAGTTATTTCAGGAGCTTTTACGGACTGGGCAACACCGCCGATGTGGAAGGTTCTCATCGTAAGCTGGGTGCCGGGCTCGCCAATGGACTGCGCCGCAATAATGCCGACAGCCGTTCCGCGCTCGACAAGCTTCTGCGTCGAGGGGTCTATGCCGTACGCCTTTGCGGGAATCGAGTTGCGCTTCAAGTGCGTGAGCGGGCTCATCACCTTTACGCGCTCTATTCCAAGCGCATCAACTTTCTTTGCCATAGCCTCGGTAATAAGCTCGCCGCTATGGATTATAATTTCGCTCGGGTTGGTCGGATTGGGAACGTCGTCGCTCGAGCAGCGGCCAACTATGCGGTCGAAGAGGGACACTATTTCGTCATCGCCGTCGTATATAGCCTCTTTCCAGATGCCGTTTGTATTGTGGTCGTCCTCTTCGGTGATGATTACGTCCATCGCAACGTCGCACAACTTTCTGGTCATGTAGCCGGCGTCAGCCGTTTTCAGGGCGGTGTCGGCGAGCCCCTTGCGGGCACCGTGCGTGGAAATGAAATATTCGTGCACGCTCAATCCTTCGCGGAAGGACGACAAAATCGGGCGCTCAATAATTTCGCCGTTTGGCTTAGCCATCAAACCGCGGGCTCCGCAGAGCTGGCGAACCTGCGCCTTGTTGCCGCGCGCCCCGGAATCCATGAGGAAGTAAACGGGGTTTATGTGCTGCCTGCCGCAAGTTTTTACCGGAACTTGCGCGAGCTTCTCAAACGCCTTCTTTGCGATTGCGTCGGTCGCAACGTTCCATATGTCGATAACTTTATTAGAGCGTTCACCCTTTGTAATCGTACCGCGGTGGTATTCGGTTTCGACCTCCTTGATTTTCGCGCGAGCCTGGGCGATGATGCCCGCTTTTTCGGCGGGAATGTCCATGTCGCCAATACCGATGGATATGCCCGCGAGAGTCGCCGTGCGGAAGCCGAGTGCCTTGAGGCGGTCGAGAACGGGCGCGCTCTCGGAGCGGCCGCAAATCTTAAACGTGTTCAAGATGAGGTCGCCCAACTTTCCCTTGGGAACCGTGAAATTGACGAATCCCATCTTCTCGGGCCATATTGTGTTGAATATGACGCGGCCGACAGTCGTGCGGATTATCTTTTTGGTCGGATCACCGTAAATAGTCTGCTTTCCGTAGTCGGGGTTGACATAGTCAATCCAGTCGTGCCAATGCAGCATACCTTCGTCGTGGGCGCCCTGCACTTCGCGGAGAGTCGCAAGGAGGGGAACTCTTTCGCCCTTGCCCTTTTTGAGACTCGGCTCGTACGTGAGGTAATAGCAGCCCAAAACGATGTCCTGCGAAGGCGTCAAAATCGGCTTGCCGGACGAGGGCGAGAATATGTTGTTGCTCGCAAGCATCAACAGCTTGGCTTCCATTATCGCCTCCAAAGAGAGCGGAACGTGGACTGCCATCTGGTCGCCGTCGAAGTCCGCATTGTACGCCGCGCAAACTAGCGGGTGCAGGCGGATTGCGTCGCCCTCAATAAGAACAGGTTCAAAAGCCTGAATCGAGAGTCTGTGGAGGGTCGGAGCGCGGTTTAGCATTACCGGGTGGCCGCGGGTCACTTCTTCGAGAATATCCCATACTTCGGGGGATTTTTTCTCAATCATTTTGCGCGCGCTGCGCACGGTGTGGACAAAGCCAAGCTCTTTAAGGCGGCGGATAATGAAGGGCTCAAACAAAGTGAGCGCCATCTTTTTCGGCAACCCGCACTGGTGCAATTTGAGATCCGGGCCGATGACGATTACAGAGCGTCCGGAGTAGTCTACGCGCTTGCCGAGAAGATTCTGGCGGAAGCGCCCCTGCTTGCCTTTGAGCATGTCGGAAATGCTTTTGAGGGGGCGGTTGCCCGCGCCAGTGACGGGGCGACCGTGGCGGCCGTTGTCGAACAAAGCGTCGATAGCTTCCTGCAACATGCGCTTTTCGTTGTGGATGATGACGTCGGGCGTCTTCATCTGCATGAGCGAAAGTAGGCGGTTGTTGCGGTTTATAACGCGGCGGTAAAGGTCGTTGAGGTCGGAGGTGGCAAATCTGCCGCCTTCGAGGGGAACGAGCGGGCGCAGGTCCGGAGGAATGACAGGCAAAACTTCCAGAATCATCCATTCGGGGCGCGCGCCGCTTTCAATGAAGCCCTGGACGAGCTTCAAGCGCTTGGAAAGCTTTTTCTTAATCTGCTTTGAGCGCGTGGCCTGCATTTGCTCCGTAAGCTCGACTTCGAGCTTTTCGAGGTCGATTTTGCAAAGAAGATCCCTAATCGCCTCGGCGCCCATTTTTGCAACGAACTCGTCGCCGGCGTCTATCGCGCGCTGGTATTCCTCCTCCGTAAGGAATTGCATGTATGTAAAGGAGGTGTTCATCGGGTCGATGACAACGTAGCGCTCGTAGTATATTACGCTTTCGAGGGCCTTTGCAGTCATGTCGAGAATCAAGCCAAGGCGGCTCGGCATGCTTTTTAGGAACCAAATGTGCGAAACGGGAACTGCGAGCTCTATATGCCCCATTCTCTCGCGGCGCACGCGGCTTGTTGTGACTTCCACGCCGCAACGGTCGCAGACTTGGTCTTTAAACCTTATGCGCTTGTATTTTCCGCATGCGCATTCATAGTCGCGTATAGGTCCGAAAATTCTCTGGCAGAAAAGGCCGCCCGGTTCGGGTTTGAAAGTGCGGTAGTTGATAGTCTCGGGATTTTTGACTTCGCCGTGCGACCACGAACGTATAGTGTCGGGCGAGGCGAGCCCTATCGAAACGCAATCGAAACCCGATTCCGAATCAAAACCCAAAATTTCGCGCGCCTGAGCCTGATTTGCCTGATTGGTATTGTTTTCTTCCATACGAAAAAAATTCCTATTTTAAAATTGGCTTTGGAAAGCGCGCGCTATTTGTTTAGCGCGTCGCTGTTCTCGGGTCTGATATTGAGGCACAGACCCTGCATTTCCTTCATCAACACATTGAAGGACTGCGGAGTTCCGGCCTGCAAGGAGCTGTCGCCCTTTACGAGCTGCTCGTATATCTTGGTTCTGCCCTGGACGTCGTCGGACTTCACTGTCAACAGTTCCTGCAACGTGTAAGCCGCGCCGTACGCTTCGAGAGCCCAAACTTCCATTTCCCCGAAACGCTGGCCGCCGTATTGGGCCTTGCCGCCGAGCGGCTGCTGGGTTATAAGGCTGTACGGGCCAACCGCGCGGGCGTGAATCTTGTCGGCGACGAGGTGGTTGAGCTTCATCATGTAGATGTAGCCGACAACGATGTCTTGGTCGAAATATTCGCCTGTGAGCCCGTCTATCAGGCGCACCTTGCCGCTTTCCGGAAGCCCTGAATCTTTGAGGTATTTGCGGATATCCTTTTCGCTTATGCCGTCGAAGATTGGGGTTGCAACCTTAATGCCAAGTTTTTTGCATGCCCAGCCGAGGTGCGTTTCAAGAACCTGCCCCACGTTCATTCGGGAGGGAACGCCCATGGGGTTTAGGCAGATCTCAACGGGAGTGCCGTCGGGCAGATATGGCATATCCTCCTCCGGAACGATGCGGGCGACAATGCCCTTGTTCCCGTGGCGGCCCGCCATTTTGTCGCCGACCTGAATCTTGCGCTTGGTTGCGATGTAAACTTTTACAGTCTTTATGACATTCTGCTCGGAACCTTCGCCATTTTCGATGGAGTCGACCTTGCGGGCCCTCTCCTTTTCGATTTCGTCGAACCTGCGCTGGTAGTTGTCGACAATCTCCATAATTTTTATGCGCACGGGAGACGGATCGATGTCGATATTCTTTGAGACGGCGGCTAGGCGGCGCAGGAGTGTTTTTGTGATTTTCCTGTTTGCCTGAATGATTACTTCGCCGGTTTCGGAATTGCGTACGTCGAGCGGGATTTTTTCTCCGAGGAGAACGTTGGAGAGCGCCTCGGTGAGGTCGTCGCGCAATTTGTCGGTTTGGGCGCGGTGCTCTTCGTTTATTTTTCTCGTGCGGCGGCGAATGTCGCTCGTGGAGATTTTTTCGTTGTCGCGGTCGCTCTTAGTGGTCGTTTTCACGTCCATTATTATGCCCTTTACGCCCGACGGGACGACGAGAGACGTATCCTTTACGTCCGCCGCCTTTTCGCCAAATATCGCGCGCAACAGCTTTTCTTCCGGAGCGAGTTCCGTTTCCGATTTTGGTGTGATTTTGCCGACGAGAATGTCGCCCGGCTTGACCTCGGCGCCCACGCGGATTACGCCGTTGCGGTCGAGATTTTTGAGGGCTTCGTCGCCGACATTGGGAATGTCGCGTGTGATTTCTTCGGGCCCGAGCTTTGTGTCGCGGGCAGTGACTTCGTACTCTTCGATATGAATGGACGTAAAGACGTCATTTTTAATCAATTTTTCGGAGAGCAAAATAGCGTCTTCAAAGTTGTATCCGTTCCACGGCATGAAGGCGACAAGAACGTTTTTGCCGAGTGCGAGTTCACCGTCTTCAGTAGCCGCGCCGTCCGCCAAAACCGTGCCGACCTTTACAGCTTGGCCGCGCTTGACGACCGGCTTTTGGGTAAAGCATGTGCAGGCGTTGGAGCGCATAAACTTACGGAGTTCATATACATATACGCCTTTGTCGGGGTCGTTTTTGATTTTACCCTGGACTTTTTTCGGCATTTCGCCGTCGGAAGTGACGATTATGCGCTTTGCATCGACGCTCGCGACCTTGCCAGCAGATTCGGAAAGCACCACCGTGCGGGAGTCTGTCGCAACGCGCCCTTCAATGCCCGTTCCAACGAGCGGAGCTTCGGTTTTGAGGAGCGGCACGCCTTGGCGTTGCATGTTCGAGCCCATCAGCGCGCGGTTGGCGTCGTCGTGTTCGAGGAACGGAATGATGCCTGCCGCAACCGATACGAGCTGCTTGGGGCTGACGTCCATGTAGTCGACTTCAGAAGGATCAACTTCAAAGACTTCGTCAAATTTTCTCGCAGTGACGCGGCCGACGAGCTTGCCGTCTTTAATTTCGGAATTGGCCTGCGCGATTGTAAGGCCTTCTTCGTCGTCGGCGGACAGATAATCTATCTTGTCGAGGACTTTTCCCTTTTCGACTTTTCTGTAAGGGGTTTCAATGAAGCCGAATTCGTTTATGCGCGCATAGCATGAAAGCGAATTGATAAGGCCGATATTCGGGCCTTCAGGAGTTTCAATCGGGCAGATTCTGCCGTAGTGCGAGGGGTGGACGTCGCGGACTTCAAATCCGGCGCGCTCGCGGCTCAAACCGCCCTGGCCGAGAGCCGAAAGACGGCGCTTGTGGGTAAGCTCCGAAAGCGGATTTATCTGGTCCATGAACTGCGACAGCTGGTTTCTCGCGAAGAAGTCGCGGATTACAGTCGTCATGACCTTCGTATTTACAAGGCGCGAAGGCGTTAGTGAGTCGCTGTTCTGGTCGGTCGCATTCATGCGCTCGCGTATGAGCTTCTCGGTTCTTGCAAGCCCCATGCGGCACTGGTTGGCGAGCAGTTCGCCGACTGTGCGGACGCGGCGGCTGCCGAGGTTGTCAATATCGTCGATAACGCCTTCGCCCTTCTTTAATTTGCACAGGTACTTTGTGCCGGCTACGATGTCTTCGCTCGTAAGAATACGGGTTTCGAGGGGAGTAGACAGGCCGAGCTTTTGGTTTATCTTAAAGCGGCCGACTCTGCCGAGGTCGTAGCGCTTGGGGTCGCGCAGTGTGCGGCGCAAGAGGGTGCGCGCGTTTTCGGTCGTCACGGGTTCGCCCGGGCGCAACTGAGTATAGATGTATTTTAAGGCGCTTTCTTCGTTCTTGGTCTTGTCCTTTTTAATAGCGCGGACAATTGCGCCGTCGTCGACGGTAGTGTCGATTACCTTAAATTCGCGAATGTTTGCCGCCTTGAATTTTTGTACGGCAATGGTTGTTAGGGTCTCGTACTGTTTGAGCAGCACTACGCCCTTCGCGGGGTCTGTGACAGGCTCGGCGAGGACAAAGTGCGAGATGTTTTCCATCTTCAGAGCCTTCTCAACGGAGAGATCCTCAACTTTGTAGAAAAGATTTACAATCTCCTGGTCAGAGCTGTGTCCAAACGCCCTGAGCAAAGTAGTGATCAGGAACTTGCGGCGGCGGCGTCGACGGTCGATATAGACATAGAGAAGGTCGTTTTGGTCGAACTGGATTTCGACCCATGTACCGCGGTCGGGGATTAGGCGGAAGGAGTACAGCATTTTGTCGGAGCTGTGGAGTGTCTGCTCAAAGCAGATGCCGGGGCTGCGGTGCAGCTGGCTGACGACTACGCGCTCGGCGCCGTTTACAATGAAGCTGCCGCTTTTAGTCATCATATTTATGTCGCCCATGAAAATGCGCTCTTCCTGAGTGCGGTCCTCTTCGCGCAGGCGGAAAGTGACATGCAGCGCAACGGAGTATGTCGCGCCTTCTTTTATGCACTCGACTTCGCTCATCTTCGGCCCCACGAGATCGTAGGAGACATATTCGAGCTTATGCTTTCCGTCGTAGCTTTCTATCGGGAAAATTTCGCTTAATACCGCGTGCAAGCCAACCTGCCTGCGCTTTGACGGAGGAACGTCCATTTGAAGGAAGTCCACATATGAATTGAGTTGGTTCTCAATAAGATTCGGAAGCGGTATTACTTCCTTCAATTTTCCAAAGTTCTTTCGCTCTGACATATTTTTGAAGATGCTTTGTTGTTTTGATTCTTTGAAAATTTTGCGAAACGTTGGATTGCTACCGGTTGCCGAAAGTGTGAGAAATCGGCGCGCCCGATTTTATTGCGGCAAAGTTGCGCCGATAATAAAAGTAAACGAATTGCGGGAGGCAATCGGCCAATCTTTTTTAAGATGACGCATACGCACAAGCCCCCCCCCATTCGCACACCCGCGGCGAGAATACCGCAGTTGCAAATAACGTTCTTTTTCGGCAATATTCACCCGATATTCTCAGGCGGCGTCCAAATATATTTTTAGAGAATCCGGCCTTTTGCGACAGGTTTTTCTCAAAATATTTGGGGTATTATCGTTTCGCAAAATTTTTAAAGAACTTAAATTTTATTCCGTTTTTACGCTTCGGAATTTTAAGCGGAAAAAGCGGACAGTCGCGGAATCCCTATTGCGGGATACCGCGAACTCTCCGCGAAAGACTTAATGTTGCAAATCCAAAGTCGGTTATTTGACTTCGACTTCGGCGCCGGCGTCCTTGAGCTTCTTGGCGATTTCTTCGGCTTCAGCCTTGGCAACGCCTTCCTTGATGGGCTTGGGAGCGCCTTCAACGAGGGCTTTCGCGTCCGCAAGGCCGAGGGAAGTGATTGCGCGGACTTCCTTAATGACCGCGATTTTCTTCGAAGCGTCAACAGCTTTGAGAATGACGTCGAATGTATCCTTTTCTTCAACGGGAGCCGCCGCCGCACCGCCTGCTACAACAGCAACAGGAGCCGCCGCGCTAACGCCCCATTTGTCTTCAAGCTCTTTTACGAGAGCCGCAATGTCCAAAACCGAAAGGCCGCTGAGCCATTCGATAACCTGATCTTTTGTAATGTCTGCCATGATGATTTTCTCCTTTGGACGCTTAGCATTCCGTTGGGAATATTTAAGGGGATAATCCCCCTAAGCATGTCCTTTTAGTTGTTTTTAATTGCCGCGCCTCCGCGACAGATAAGCGGACAGCGCGGGAAATGCGTTTTAAAAAGCGGGCGGCAATGCGCCCGCGGGCGGTTATTCCGCAGCTTTGCCTTCGAGCTTTTCCGCGTGAACAAATAGCACGCGAACCATCTGCTTCGCAGGAGTCGAAAGCAAGGACAGGAATTGAGCGCGCAATTCGGGAAGGCTCGGGAGACTTCCAAGGTGCTCAATTTCGGCCTTGGTCATGAGCTTTTCGCCGAGAATGCCGATCTTTATTGTCGCCTTTTCGCGATCCTTAAAGAAGTTTACAACGGCCTTTGCAACAGACGCCGGATCTTCGCCGCCGCTGATGATGCCAGTGGGTCCCTGCAAGACTTCCGAGAAGTCGGGGAGATTCAGTTCCTTGGCAGCGAGGGCAATGATTGAATTTTTGGCGATATGGTATTGCGCGCCGACTTCGGCGAGAGCTTTACGGAAATCGGCGGCATTTGCCACAGTCACTCCCGTGAAGTTTACGAAGAAAACATGTTCGGAAGCGCTGAGTGTCGCGCGAGCCTCGTCGAGAAGATATTTTTTTTCTGGTCTCATTGTATGTGTTCCCCTCCGTTATTCTGCGACTTCGCTGAGCGCTACTTTCACGCCCGGGCTCATTGTCGAGCTGATTGTTATGGAGTTTATGAACTTGCCCTTAATCATTTCAGGACGAGTTGCGGCTACGCTCGAAAGAACCGCTTTTGCGTTTTCAACCAGCTTTTCATTTGTAAAGCTGCGCTTGCCGACAACCACCGCAAGATTCGCGGTTTTGTCCATCTTAAATTCGACGCGCCCGCCCTTGACTTCTTTAATGGCGGATTCGATGTCGTCTGTGACTGTGCCGCTCTTCGGATTGGGCATCAAGCCTCTGGGACCGAGTATGCGTGCGAGCTTGCGGACTTCCTTCATTGCGGAAGTTGTGGCAACTGCAACGTCAAAATCCATCCAGCCGCCTTCGATTTCCTTGATGAGGTCTTCGAGACCCGCTTTGTCGGCGCCTGCGGCGATAGCGGAGTCCGCGTGGTCGGTGAATACGACTACCCTGACTTTTTTTCCGCTTCCGTTGGGGAGGCGAACCGTGCCGCGAACCATCTGGTTGCTCTGCTTGGGGTCGACGTTGAGTTTAAACGAGAGCTCGACAGTTTCGTCGAAGCCCGCTTTCGGCATTGACTGCAAAGTCGCCACCGCGTCGGCGAGCGCCGCCGGCTTTTGCGCGAGCGACTCTGCCGCCTTCTTATATCTTTTGCTTCTTTTAACCATGACTATTTTTGTTTGTCTCCTGCTAATGCAGTGCGGTTGTTTTCAATTTGCCTTGCGGCGTTAAAATATTTTTAGCCGCGCCAAGCAGAACATGCGCAGCGCGGCGCTGGAGTTTAGCCTACGACTTCAATGCCCATTGAGCGCGCCGTGCCTTCGATGATTTTGCATGCGGCTTCGAGCTTTGCAGCGTTGAGGTCCTTTTCCTTGATTTTTACAATTTCCTTAATTTGCGCTTTTGTGACCTTGCCGACTTTGTCGACATTGGGCTTTGCGCTGGCAGTCGCGATTCCGGCGGCCTTTTTGAGGAGAACTGCGGCCGGCGGGGACTTCAAAATAAAGGTAAAGGACTTGTCCTGATAGACTGATATGACTACGGGCAATACCATTCCCGCCTGATCCTTGGTGCGGGCATTGAACTCTTTGCAGAAGCCCATGATGTTCACGCCTGCGGCGCCGAGCGCGGGACCTACTGGAGGCGCGGGATTGGCTGCGCCGGCGGGAAGCTGCAATTTAATTTGTTTTACTACTTTCTTTGCCATTTTCTTTTCCTGTGGAATTTTTTCGCGCTGAGGCTGTGCGATTTAATTTGTGCGTAAAATTATTTTGAATCCTCTGCCCTTGTCACCTGCCAGTATTCGAGTTCCACCGGGGTGAATCTGCCAAATATCGAGACGCTCACTTTCAATTTTCCGCGTTCGGGGTCTATTTCGTCGATTCTTCCCGTGAGGCTCACGAAAGGCCCGTCGTTTATCTTGACCTCTTCGCCCACTTCGAAACTTACTTTCGGCTTTTCGGTGCCCTTGGACTGGTTAATTTGCTCAAAGATTCTTTCGATTTCGTCCTTTTTGAGGGCGACAGGGCGTTCTCCGCCCATAAAATTGATTATCCCGTTTATTCCGCGTACAAAGTACCACGGTTTTTCGAGAAAATTTTCATCGTCGTCGTAAAGTTTTACGCGAACGAAAATGTATCCGGGATACAGATTGCGGGTATTTACCCTTTTCTTGCCGTTTTTAATTTCGGATACGGTTTCAGTCGGCAGGAGAATGTCGTCTTTGGAGATGTACTCGCCCATGTCTTCGATGTCTATCTGGCGCTTCAAAGACTCGACTGCCTTTTTTTCCATGTTGGAACGCGTCTGAACCGCGTACCATTTGCGATTGTCTTCGGACGGAGAATCCATAAAATTACTTTCCGCCCCTTACAAGCTGGGTCAGCAAATCGACCACATTGTAAATTGAAAAATCGGCCAGACTCACAAATATGCCAAGCAGTCCTATGGCGACAAACACGACCACCACCGAATTTAGCAGTTCGGGGCGTGTCGGCCACGAGGCTTTCTTCAGCTCGACGGCCATCTCATTATAGAATTGTCTGACTTTGCGGAATGGATTTGTCATTGTGGTATTTTCTTGCCGCCTCCGGCTCTTATCGGCTTTGCGACTTTTAAATCCGCGGCTTTTAGGCGCGGCATTATTTTAAAGCAAACAGGGGCTGAGGGACTCGAACCCCCAACACGCGGTTTTGGAGACCGCTGCTCTACCAATTGAACTAAACCCCTATTGTTAAAAAGCGTTGCGTTTTATCGAAAATCACACCTGCGTCAATAAAAAAATTTTACGGGGCACTATTTCGTTAGACGCCAAAGCCGGAAAGGCTCTTTCTGCCCTTCCGGCGAAGGTTTTAAGGTACGGAACTATGCGATGATTTCCGAGATGCGGCCCGCGCCAATCGTGCGGCCACCTTCACGGATAGCAAAACGCTGACCTTTTTCCATAGCAATCGGCTTTTGCAGCTCAATTTCGATGGAGAGGTTGTCGCCCGGCATAACCATTTCTACGCCTTCGGGGAGTTTGCAAACGCCGGTGACGTCGGCAGTGCCGAAGAAGAACTGGGGACGATAGTTCGTGAAGAAGGGAGTATGACGGCCACCTTCGTCCTTGGTGAGAACGTAAATTTCAGCCTTGGCCTTCGTGTGGGGAGTGATCGTTCCGGGTTTCGCGAGAACCTGTCCGCGCTGGATCTGGTTCTTTTCAATGCCGCGCAAGAGCAAGCCGACATTGTCGCCCGCCTGGCCCTGGTCGAGGAGCTTGCGGAACATTTCAACGCCCGTGACGGTGGTCTTGCGGGTTTCACCCATACCTACGATTTCAACTTCGTCGCCGACCTTTACTACGCCGCGTTCGATACGGCCAGTGGCAACAGTGCCGCGTCCGGTGATGGAGAAGACGTCTTCGATGCTCATCATGAAGGGCTTGTCTATCGGGCGTTCCGGTTCCGGAATTTCGCTGTCGATAGCGTCCATGAGCTGGTCGATGGACTTCACGCCAAATTCGGTGCCTTCGAGAGCGCCGAGAGCGGAGCCGTGTATAATCTTGATGTCGTCGCCAGCATAGTTGTACTTGTTGAGCAGGTCGCGAACTTCCATTTCAACGAGCTCGAGGAGTTCTTTGTCGTCGACGAGGTCGCATTTGTTGAGGAATACGACGATCTGCGGAACGCCAACCTGGCGAGCCAAAAGGATGTGCTCGCGGGTCTGGGGCATCGGGCCGTCAGCGGCCGATACTACGAGGATAGCTCCGTCCATCTGGGCGGCGCCGGTGATCATGTTCTTTACGAAGTCCGCGTGGCCGGGGCAGTCAACGTGCGCATAGTGGCGGGTGGGAGTTTCGTATTCTACGTGGGCGACTGCGATTGTAACCGTCTTGGTTGCGTCGCGAACAGTGCCGCCCTTAGCAATGTCCTGATAGGACTTAAATTGAGCCAGGCCCTTGTCCGACTGAACCTTCAGGATTGCGGTCGTGAGAGTAGTCTTGCCATGGTCGATATGGCCGATGGTGCCTACGTTTACGTGTGGTTTCGTTCTGACGAATGATTCTTTCGACATGGTTCTTTCGGTTTTCTTTTGATAGGTTTTGTTGATGACTAATTTCAGCGAGCCCCAGAGCGGATTTGAACCGCCGACCCCGTCCTTACCAAGGACGTGCTCTACCGGCTGAGCTACCGGGGCGTGCTCAAAAAAGCCGCCAGTTGTCTGGCGTTTTTTATTTGTAAGAGTTAGAATATGAATTTTGCATATTTGCGCGTCAACATTTTTTTTCTTTTTTTTTTAATTTTAAGCAAATTGCGGATAAATGTTTTAATAAATTGATTATAAACAAGTTAATGCAAATATCACAAATTTAGGCGCATTTTAGCCGCGCAAAAAACTTGCATATTCAAAAAAAATCCGCCTTTGCTTAGATACCATGCGCGCGTATTTTATCCCCGCAAAATTTACAAATTCCATACACGCGCATTCACGCAATCCACGGTGGCAAACACAAACCCGCGAAAACTATGAAAGTATCCACGCACAAACTGCCGGTTTCAAAGCTCGTGTCCGAATTTCGCGACGTTGACAGGTTTATGGGGCTATGCCGCGCGTGTCCAAACTTTGGTAAAATATGGTCATGCCCGCCTTTCGATTGCCTTCCGCCAATTTTAGACTCTAAAACCGCGCAATGTCGGCTTCTCTTGTATGAAATAGACATTCCCCAAAGCAAATCGAGCACCGCTGCACCTTCGCAACAGGAAATAAAGCGCATTTACGACGCCGCAAGGGCTGAAATAGACCCAAAACTCCTTGCGCTGGGCAAAAACCTCCCGTCGGACTCGCTCGTACTTCTTGGAGGCTCGTGCGCGAACTGCCCATTGCCGAAATGCGCGAGGCTCGATAAAAAGCCCTGCCCCCGTCCCGAATCTATGAGGCCGTCGCTCGAATCGCTTGGTTTTGACGTTGTCGCCATCGCAAAAAAGATATTTGGCGCTGATTTGGAATGGGCTACTGATTCAAAAATACCTCAAAAATTGCGCATTGTCTGCGCGGTTCTCGAACCATAGTTTGACATATTAAAATTTCTCGGCATAATTTTTATAACATTTCAGAAAAAAACTGATCAACACTATGAAGAAAATTAGCAGGATTACATTTATTGCGGCAGCAGCCATATCGGCTTTATTCGCGCTCGCCGCCTGCACCGAAAAGAAGTTGGAACTCAGCAAAAGCGAGCTTGCCGACAAAATCAAAGGCGGCTGGGCCGGGCAAATAATTGGCTGCACATACGGCGGGCCAACCGAATTTAGGTACAGACAAAAGATGATACCCGACGACGTAAAAATAAATTGGGACGAAAACCGCCCGATTACCACCGGGATTTTCGGAGGCCTGTACGACGACCTGTACCTCGACATCACCTTTATGGACGTCTTCGAGCGCTTTGGGTTTAATGCTCCAAGAATCGAGTTCCAGCGCGCCGTGGGAGACTCCACATACGAGCTTTGGGCGGCAAACAGGGCGCTGCGTTTCGCGTGGCTCGACGGCTTCCAGCGCGGAGAGCCGACCTCATGGAAAATCAACCCGATGTACAATGACATAGACTTCCAGATAGAGTCCGACTACGCCGGGCTTATGTCGCCCGCAATGCCGAACGTTGCAGTAAAATTCGCGGAGCCGGCGGGCCGCTCGATAAATTCCAACGACGGATTCTATTGCGGAGCATACGTTGCGGCAATGTACTCCATTGCATTCGTCTCAAACGATATGGAATTTGTAGTTGCCGAGGCACTGAAAGTAGTGCCGGCCGAGAGCCGCACCAGAAAAATGATGTCCGACATTATCGAATGGCACAAACAAAACCCGAAAGACTGGAAACAAGCATGGCAGAAGTTTGAGGATATGTACGTAAAAACCCACGACGCCAACTTCGGCAGCCGCGACATACACGCCCCCAATAATTGCGCCTACATACTTATCGGGCTGCTGTATGGCGACGGCGATTTTGAAAAAACAATAGACATTTCAATGCGCTGCGGGCTCGACTCCGACTGCAATCCTGCGAGTGCCGGCGGAATACTTGCCACGTCGCTCGGATATTCAAAAATACCCGAAAAGTTCAGGAAACCCCTCGAAAAAAGCCGCGACAAACTCTTTATGGGGACTTCGTATTCCCCCGAAAAGGTTTACTCCACAAGCCTCAAACAAGCCCTTGCCGTGTTGGAAGCAAACGGGGCGGATTTTGAAGGCGATAAAATAATGGTTTCCGCGCAACCGCTGGCGGAATTGCCGCTTGAAGAGGACGCGCCGTCGGCAAACGAGGTTTCGTCGAAAAATATCCCGGTAAAGCTCGCAGGCTCGACAGTCGTGGAATTCGAGGGCCGCGGCGCCGTACTATACCCAAGCGCGGAGTTTTCAAAGGCGTTTAAGGCTTTTGCAAACGCCCAAAAACAGAAGGGTTTTGCGGGCGAGATTGAAGTGGTTCTCGACGGCAAAAAAGTCCGCACGGCAAAATTCTTTACGGAGAAATATCGGAACGAGCGCGACTTCATATTCGCAGAGCGCGACATTGCAAACGGAAAGCACAAGCTTGAATTAAAGCTCGCGAACGCACCAAAAGGATTTCCGGAATTTTTCGGATACCTGAGAATTTACTCCGAGAAAAAATAGGCGCGCAGTGTAAAAAACGGGGGCAAAAGCCCCCGTTTTTTTTGCGCCCCGAGCGTCAAAAAAGGCAATTTCGGAATTCGCAGTTTTCCACGCCGAACGCGTCCACCGCCTCCTTCCACGGGGAATCCGCGCCGGAAGTTTTCAGGCGGCAGCCGTCGAACAAAATGTCTTTCGCGTACCGCAGCATAATCGCCGCGGGAACGCAGTCGCCGTTTTTCTTCCAATCCTCCAAGTTGCGGACCCGCACGGGATTCTTCGGTATCGCGCCCCCGCCCGACATCTCGAAGTCGCAATTCCTGAAAGTTATGCCGGATATGTTTTTTTCGAGATGGCCGGCGATTATGCTCGACCTGTCCCCGCCGAACGAACAGTCGGAAAACGCCACATTCCTTATGGACGCCTTCGCGCCGCTCCTGCCCCAATTAAAGCTGTCCGAAAGCATATTCAGCGGCCTCATCGCCCGTATCAGCGCGTCGGAAATGCGGACGTCCTCTATTTGGGCTCCGCCCCTGCCGTGGTAGGCGCCGATGAAAGAAATCCCCTGAAAGGTGTTTTTGACAATTATGTTGTCTATCGAGCACCGGCGTATGCGGCCGCTGCCAACCCCTATCCGGACGCCGTTGCACGTCGACTGGAGAACGCATCCGGAAATCGCCACGTCCTCGCACGGAGCGTTTGCGTTTTTCAGGCGGGAGGGATTCGCCCGCACGGTTATGCAGTCGTCCTCGGTGGAAATCGAGCATCCGCTCACAACCGCCCGCGAGCACGAGTCTATGTCTATGCCGTCGTTGTTGTGCCCGCGCGGATCGTTTTTTATCGACAGTCCGGACGCGAAAACGTCCGAACACCCGTGGAAGAAGCAGGTCCAAAACGGGGCGTTTGAAAGCCGCACGTTCCGGACGGACACGCCGCGGCACTCGCAGAAGAACAGCATCTGCCCGGGGCGCCACCGCGGATACGCAAATTTCCGCGGAAATTTTACGGAAGCGTTTTCCGGCACCTGCATCCAGAAATCGAGGCCGCTTCCGTCTATTTCGCCGCCGCCGAAGACGGAAACGTTTTCGGCCTCGAGCGCCACAAGCAAATGCGCGCCGGAAGCGCGTTCGGACTCTATCGCCGCGTTCTGCGGGCAGAAGTCGTCGCGGTTGTAGAGGTTTTTGTCCGCGGAGGCCTTCAGCTTCGCGCCCGGGAGGATTTCAAGGCCTATATTGTCGCGCAGATAAACCGTGCCCGATAGAAAAACCCCGCCCGAAAGCCTCACTATTCCGCCGCCGCTTTTCGCCGCGGCGTCTATCGCCGCCTGTATCGCGCGCGTGTCGTCGGACTTTCCGTCGGCCTTCGCTCCGTATCGCCTGGCGCAATAGACGCCGCACTCCGCACGCGCCGGAAGGGACGCGGCGGAGAGCAGAAGCCCCAAAAACTGTGCCCTTGTCATCGCGCTACTTCTCAAATTCAAACGGGAAAGCTGGCAATTCGGAGGAGGAATAAAGCCATGCGTCGGGCTTGGCCCAAGGCCTCCATAGATATCTGACGCCTTCGGGCTTCCCCGCGCCTTCGGGGCTCTTTACAAAGACTTCGCCGCCGCGTATCTCCGGAGCACCCTCCACCCATTTGCCGCCGATTTTAAGCTCAAACCCGCGTGGATCTCCTATTCCGGACAACTTTCCGTCAAATTTCTTAAACTTTACGAGGGCTCCGCCTTCGGAAAACTCGGCGGATTTAAATATCGGCGCAATCGCCGCGACGGATTTTTTGCCGTACACTTCCTTTTCGGCAATCTTTGCGAGGCGCACGCCCACGAGCGTTTTATCCCGCGGGTGGACGTCTTTTTTATCGCCGAGGTCAATGGTATTGGCGATTTCCGAAAATTTCAGTTTTTTCGAAGCTGAAATTTGCTTGTCTCTCACTTGCGCCCACAATTTTCCGCCGCCAAACGACGGAAGTTCGGCGCATAAAAACCACAACTTTTTGTCTCCCCACTTTTCGCGCCACGCGCCGACCATATTTTCATACAAATCTCCAAAAGCCTCGACAGCCTTTGGATTGCCGGCGCCATAGCCGCTCTCCTGCTCGCCCTGGTACCACACGACGCCGCGCGCTGCAATGCCCGCCATTGGCGCAACCTTTGCATTCCAGTGCCTTATCGGAACTTCGTGATTTCTATATGGAGTGTAGTCGAGAGGCACCGAAAGCTTATTCCAGTCGTAGGGCGGCTTCGGTTTTTTTTCAGCCTCCGCCTTTTTGCAGGCAGCCTCATATTCTGCGAGATTTTTTTTATAGGCTTCCTGCTTTTTCGCATAGCCGCCGCTCTCTACGTATTTTTTAGACGCCTTCAAGTAGTTGCTGTAATAGTCTTTCAGATACGGTATGCGGTCTATATATTCGGCGGGAGTCCAGCAAGCCATGAGAGTTCCGCCCATCGAAGTATTTATAAGCCCCACCGGAACGCCCAAATCTTTCAACAGTTTTTCACCAAAATAGAATCCCACCGCCGACTGAGTCCCGACATTTTCCGGAGAGGTAAGTTCCCATTTTCCTCCGGGGAAGTCGCTTTGCGGAGCCTCAGCCATCGCGCCGAGGCTCATTCTAAAATAGCGGAAATTTGGATAATTTGCGCGCGGGATTGCGACATGGGCGTCGTCGGAACCTTTGAGCGTGAATTGCATATTGCTCTGCCCGCCTAAAATCCAGAGTTCGCCGACAACAACATTTTTTATTTTTGCGGCTTCCTCTCCGTTTTCATAGACTTTTAAATCCCTCGGATTCGCCGAAGCCTTCATCGGGGAAAGCCATACAACCCACTTGCCGTCTGCGTCCGCCATTGCAGATTTTTTCTGATTTGCGAACTCGACCTCCACCGTTGCCCGCGGATCGGACGTTCCCCATATCTTCACTTTTTTACCCCGCTGCAAAAGCATATTGTCGGAGAAAATAGACGGCATTTTTATTGCCGCAGACAGGGGCGCCGCCGAGACTGCAACAAGCGCCACAAAAGCAAATTTTAGGGTTTGGAAGATATATCTGCGAATCGGAGTTTTCATTTTGATTATTTTTTGGGCTTTTCAAATTTGAATGAGAAAACGGGTGTATTCTGAGAGTTGTAAAGCCAAACGTCCGGTTTTGCCCAGTCGGCCCACAGATATCTTACCCCTTCGGGAACCGAGCTGCCGGAAGGAGCGGTGACGAACACATTTCCGCCGCGAATCTCCGGTTTTGCTTTCACCCATTTGCCGTCGATTTTGAGTTCAAAACCGCGCGGCTCGCCTTTGCCGACAAGCTTGTCCCCAAAAGAGTCTATCCTCACAAGCACGCCGTCTTTCCCATATTGGGCAGACACTGCGCGGGGCGTTTGAAATAGAGAGTTGTCGCCGTACACTTGGCGGAGCGCCGCTTCTTCAAGCCTATGCCCCACGAGAGTTTTGTCGCGCGGGTGGACGTCGTCCTTCCAGCCAGTGTCTATTATATTTGCACATGCCGCATGCCCGAGCTCTTCGGCTGCGGTTATCTGCTGGGCGCGCACGCGGGGCCAGGCGCTTGCGTCTCCTTTTGAGGGCATTTGCGCGGCGAGGAAAAATAGCTTGTCGTCGCCCCAGCGCTCGCGCCACGCTTTCACCATATTTATATACATTTTGTCGAAGACAAACGACGGCGAAAACTTTGGATTCTCCCCCCAGCCGTCAGACTCGCCCTGATACCACAGGACTCCGCGCGCCGCATAACCCGCCACGGGAGCCACTTTCGCGTTCCAGTGCCAAATCGGGACTTCGGTGAACGGCACATGGGTAAACTTTAACGGCGTGCTAACCCTATATTCCCACGCTGACGGGCGCTTTACCCCCTTAGCGTCGGCCTCTTTGCATGCGGCTTCGTATTTTGCGCGGCGGACTTTCATTTCCGCGACGAGCTTTTCGTAGCCGCCGTTTTTCAAATAATCATCGCGTTTTTTATTGTACTCCTGCATCCACTTTTTGTTGAATGGGACATTGTCAATGTATTCCGCGGGAGTCCACGCACGCATTGAAGTTCCGCCCTTGCAGACGTTCACAAGCCCGACAGGCACTTTCAGATCCTTGTGGAGCTTTTCGCCAAAGTAAAATCCGACCGCGCTAAACGACCCTGAATCTTTCGGATTTGAATGAATCCATTTCCCGCCCGGGATAAAATATTGCTCTTTTTCCGTTATGCGGTTAGAGTCCATTTTAAAGTAGCGGATATTAGGATAATTCGAGCGCGCTATTGCCTTTTTAGCGTCGTCCGTCTGCGACAAAATCCACTCCATATTGCTCTGCCCGCCCAAAATCCAGACTTCTCCAACAAGAATGTCGGAAACTGTTTTTGCAGGCTTGCCATTCTCTGAAATATTCATTTTGCGGGGCGAATCGGAAGCCTCCATCGGCGGAAGATTCAGCGTCCACTTTCCGTCTGCGCCGGCTTTTGCGGAACATTTTTTTCCGTTGAATTCCACATCCACCTGGGAATTTGCGTCGGCCGTTCCCCATATTTTTACGGGCATATTGCGCTGAAACACCATTCCGTCGGAAAATATCTCCGGAAGCTTTATCTCTGCGGTCAACGGGTACGACCACGCGACCGCCGCAATAAAATATAAAAGGCATCTAACTTTCATAATTCCTAAAAATTCTATTTATTTTCCTTTTCAAAACCGAACGCCGGCAACCCGCCGTCGGTGTACAGCCATGCGTCCGGCTTGGCCCAGCTCTTCCAAAGATAGCGCACGCCCTCAGGTATAGAATGGGAATTAGGCGCAGACACAACTACTGTTGAATCGGAATCAATCTCCGCTTTTGCGGGAATCCATTTGCCGTCTATTTTAAGCTCAAAGCCCCTCGGCTCGCCCTTCCCGACGAGTTTTCCCGAAAAAGCCCCGAATTTCACAACGGCATTGCCGGTATTGAAAGTCGCCCCGGCAAAAACTGGGGATCTGTCCTCCACACTGCTGTCGTCATAAACTCTGCGCATTGCAACCTTTTCAAGCCTTTCGGAAATTGGCCCCTTATCGGCGGGGTGGATGTCGGTTTTTTCGCCCGTATCGGAAGCGCAGACTATGTACGAATTATCGACGCTTCCAGCCGCCAAAACCTGCGCCGCGCGAACCTTGCCCCAATCTTTTCCGTATCCGTAAGACGCCAATTCCACCGATATCCACGGCATTGAATTGTCGCCCCATGCCGCGCGCCAAGCGTCTACAAGTATTCTAAACTGGCGAACGAACAGAGCCTCGGAATCGTTCTGGTTGGACTCACCTTGGTACCACAAGAAGCCGCGCGCCGTGTAGCCCGCCAATGGCGCGACTTTCCCGTTCCAATACATTGCAGGCGAAGATAAATCCACTATCGGAGTCTGCGGACGTGGGGCAATTTTGTCCTTCCACGGCATTGTCGGCGGGCGTTTATTTTCGGCTTTAGCCTCAGCGACCGCCTTCTTGTGCTGTTCCATTCTTTCCTTATGCGCCTTGGCTGCTTTCTCATAGCCGCCGTTTTTCCATTCAGGCAATTTTTCAAAATATTCGGCTCTGCGGCTTTTCAAATATTTTGATTTGTCCATCGCATCGAACGGAATCCACGTTTCCATTCGCGTCCCGCCGCGCGCGGTATAGACAAGCCCTACCGGAACGCCCAAGTCTTTCGAGAGTTTTTGGGCGAATGCGTACCCCACCATGCTGAACGATTGCGCGTTTTTAGCGTCAGCTTTTTTCCATTGCGAGCCTGCCGTAGTGTCGCTCTGGGGAGTCTCTGATATGCTTGGAGCCGGATTTGAAAAATACCGTATATCGGGATTGCCTTCGGGTTTGAGATTTCGCCACGTGTAAGTCATTTCCATATTGCTCTGTCCGCCAAGAACCCACACTTCGCCGACAATCACGTCTTTTATGGTGCGCGAGAGCTTTCCGTTCTCGTAGAACTTCATATCCCTGCCCTCCTTCGATGCTTCGAGCGGATCCAGTAAGACGCTCCACTTGCCGTCATTGCCGGCTTTCGCCGACTTTTTTTCGCCTGCGAACTCTACTTCCACCGCCGCGTTTGCGTCGGCTGTTCCCCATATTTTTACGGGCTTTTGGCGCTGGATTAGCATGTCGTCCGAAAATATTCTCGGCAGGTTTATTTCAGCCGAGAGCATGGAAGCCGCAAGGGCTGCAAATATAAAATAGGAAATTTTTTTTATTTTCATAAGCTTATAGACCATCTGTTAGCGTATTTCGTCAGTAAATCCGAATGCGGGGATTCCGGCATCGTTGTAAAGGCATACGTCAGGCTTTGCCCAGCCTTTCCAAAGGTACCTTACGCCTTTTATTGCCGAGCCGTCCGGAGTTTTAACCGTTAATTTCCCGCCCGAAAATTCAGCTTTTGCGTCGCGCCACTGCCCGTCTGCGCATTTTGCGATAAATCCGCGCGGCTCGCCCTTGCATTCAAGCTTTCCTCCACGCAAGTCGAAATTTAATTCCGCGGTATCCGCAGAATATTTTGCCGACTTGAAAATCGGCCCGTAGACGGCGGGCTTTTTCTGCCCGTAAACGTCGTTCAACGCGATATTCGCGAGGCGGTCGATAATAGGTTTTTTGTCGCGCGGATGGACATCGTTTTTATCTCCTGTGTCTATCGATACGGCAATTCCGCCATTGGGATCTTCGAGGGAGGCGCGCATCTGGTCCCAGCGCATATATTCCCAGCCGTTGTCCTTATAAGACGGCAGCTGGACGCACAAAAAGTACATATCCGGCTTTTCCCAAGCTTTTCTCCACGCTTTCTTCATTCCCTCGAAAATCGACTTAAAACCGCTCCACATGTAGTCTGACTCGCCTTGATACCATAGGAAACCGCGCGCGGTAAAGCCTGCCATCGGGGCGATTTTGGCATTCCACAAGCGCGCGGGGTTGTTTACCCCGTACGGTTTTGAGATGTCTGGCTTGGCCTGCAAGTTTGCCGCCCAGGGGCATATTGGCCTGGATTTTCCCGCCGCTTTTGCCTTGGCGACTTCCGCCTCGTATTTGTCGCGCGCCTCGCGCCATTTAGCGAAGCTCTTCTTAAATTCGGACTCCTTCCATTTTTTTGAATCACGCTCAAACATCTTGCGGGCGGGCTCCATTAGCGGATCGGAATTAAAAAATTCGATGGGAGTCCACCCGACCATTCGGGTGCCGCCGCGCGAGCTTTCAACTATGCCGACAGGTATATCCCCAAGAGCCTTTGATATGCGCGAGCCGAAAAACAGCGCGATTGCGTTTGAATTACCAAGCTTGTCTTTTCCAGGCACGAACCATTGCGCCCACCCTTCGAAATCTGATAGCGGAGTTTCGCTTATTTTTCCGCTGTCTTGGGCGAAATACCTGAGATTTTTTGGCAAATTCTCCAATTCCTCTTTGGAGCCGATCATGGAGTTTGCGCCGAATTGCATATTGCTCTGCCCGCCGGTTATCCAAACTTCGCCGACCAACACTCCGCCGATTTTTTTCGACACCGCGCCATTTTCAAATACGAGCATTTCCCGCGGCTGGGCGGAAGTTTCCAGCGGAGGAAGAAACAGCGACCATTTTCCGTCTTTGTCCGCTTTAGCCAAAATATTCTTTCCCGCAAACTCCACGCGTACGTCTGCGTTTGGAGACGCCTTACCCCACACCTTTACCTGCTCGCCGCGTTGCAAGACCATATTGTCCGAAAAAATTTTCGGCATTTTTATTTCCGCGAAAACGGCTTGCGCAAACAATAGCGCAACAATCAATAGTGTTGATTTCTTCATAGTTTTTACAATCCGCCGCGGAACCCCCAATACAAACCTCTCCCCCCGCGGAAAAAGTTATACGTTCCGCCTTTGCGTAATTTATAAAACTACTACTTGGCCCGCGTTGTTGTCAAATAAACAATATATGTTTGAAAAACATTTCCTGCTAGCGATAATTTTTTTTGGAAAATATGATTATCGACGAAAACAAACTGAGAAAAGTTTCCGAAAAACTCGTTGGCAAAGGGAAAGGCACAATGCCTTCCCTTAAGTTCCACAAGGGCAAAAGCGCGCGCTCCGATACGCTCGAAGCCGTGCGCTTGGCAATCGGCATCTTTGTGGCTGCCGCAATGCTTTTTGGGTCGGCGGCTCTCGTTTGGACTCTCGCGACGGAAGCCGGAAAAGGCGTCGATACGCTTAAAAAAAAGGCAGCCCAACGCCCTGCCGACGCGCGCGATGTGCAGGTGATATATATACCCAAAGGCGGCAAATGAAACGCGCCGACGAAATTATGGCGGAAAGCGGGCTCGCCCCAAGCCGCTCGAAAGCCCGCGCCCTCATAGAGGCGGGACGGGTTAAATTCGAGGGAAAAGTAATCGACAAGCCGTCGCGGAAACTTCCGGAAGACGCTGTTCTCGAAATCTCGGCAGACGCACCCGAATCGAGGTATGTTTCGCGCGCAGGATTGAAGTTAGAGGCGTTTTTGGACAGATTTGGGATAGACCTCCGCGGCGTTGACATACTCGACGCCGGCGCTTCGACCGGCGGCTTTACCGACTGCGCCCTGTCGCGCGGAGCCGCATCGAGCGTGTGCGTGGATATCGGCAGCGGCCAGCTCCACCCAAAGCTATTGTCAGACGCGCGCGTGGAAAATATGGAAAAGACAGACATACGCTCATTGTCGCCATCGTCTTTCGGAGGCAAGAAATTCAATTTTATATGCGCGGATTTGTCTTTCATATCGCTTGAAAAGGTATTTGGCAGCCTATGGGGTCTACTTTCCGACGGCGGAATCGCCGTGTGCCTTGTAAAACCCCAATTTGAGAGCGACCCAAAGCTTGCGAGAATCCGCAAGGGAGTGTTGCGCCCCGAAGAAAGTGCTATCGCGTTTGAGAAAATAACAAACTATATTTCGGATAATTTTCGAGGCGCCCGGATAATAGGCGGCATGCCTTCCCCCATATTGGGGGGCGATGGAAATACGGAATATTTAATAGGAATCAGGAAGGAAAGCGGGACGTAGGCGCGCAAAGAATTTGGAGTTTGCAAAAGACACGCAAAGCGCGGCGGGGGAAAATCCCGCCGCGCCCAGTTTTTGCGGGTTGGCGCAGATGGCCCTACTTGCTAAGCGCGCCGCGTTTTAAGAACTTCTTTACGTATTTGAAATCCTCTTTCATAAGGTTGCTGCGGGTTTCAGCAATCTCGGACTCGGGGACAAGAATGATTTTGCTTGTCGTGTCGCCGAGAGTTTCGCGGTATTTTTGTATGTCGGCTTCCGAGTTGGACGGTATTTCTATACCCTGCTTATTCCACGGATAGACAAAGAGGAGATTGTGTTTGCCTTGTTCCACGTAGAACGTATTTTCGCCGAAATGCTCGGCCCAGCCGCGCGTGCCCGCGTAAATTCCGGAACCGTAGCAGACATTGTTTTTAATTATCATTCCCTTGCGCTTGTTGTCGTAGGTCAGGAAGTTGTTGTCGCGGGGTTCCGGAGTTGAAAATTCGTTTTCGCCCATTTCCCATGCAAAATTTCCCTCAAAGTGGCAGTTTATGTATTCCGACCTTCCGTTCGAGCGGTTTGAGAGGAAGTGCTCGAACGCCTGGCGGCAACGGTAGAATTTATTGCCGGTAAAGGTAATGTCACTCGCGACAATTTCACCTTTTTCGACGATGCCTTGTATTGTGGAGCCGCAGTCGTAAGTGCGGCTTATTGTGCAGCCTGAGACGTGGTTTCTGTTGTTGGAAGACGGAGACCCGGAAATCCAGAATTCGATTCCGTTGCCGAGACGAACCCATGTTCTATATCCTACCTGCGTGCTGCCGCCGATTAGGTCAATTTTCACATTTTCAACCTTTCCGCCGAACGACCCTGTGAGGCCGTGGCGCCCGAAACCCTTAATTGCTATATTGCGCACGGTGCAATTTTTCAGGCCGCTGACCCCGTTGCCGTACGTCAGTATGCCAAGCTTGGCGCCGTCGGAAGATGGATTTTTGCCAAGCTTTACATACAGCCAGCGATAGCTTTCGGCATCTATATCCTTTGGCTTGTATATTTCACCAGTTGTGATGTCCCAATCTTTTTCAAGCATTTCGAGCTTTTTTACTTTATGCCCGTAAACCGTATCGCTTGCGGCGTCGTAGAGGGCTCCGAGGTTGTTGAGCTGGAAATTTCCCTTGGTGATTTCAAGATTGCGACCGTAGAAATTCTCGGTCTTGTTCATGTCTAGACGCCATACGCCGTTGCCCATATCTTCCCACGCATCGGGATTTTTAAGGAGTTTAAGGCCGCATATCTCCGGATATTTCGAGCCCTTTCCATACGAGTCAACCACGCAGTTGCTTAGCCCCGACAACGGTTCGTAAAATACGTCGCCCTTTTTAAGTAGAATGCGCGCATTCTCTTTTGGTATTTTCGCGAATGTCTTTAGCGGACTTTTCATGGAGCCGTCGTTAGAATCGTCTCCTGCGCTCGACGACACATAGACAACCGTGGATATTTGCGATTCGTCCGCGCCGTATTCCTGGGCGAACATCGGAGTCAGCGCGAGAATCGAAGCCGCGCATGCGGTAGCCTTAATTAAGTTCATTTACTCTCCCTTTTATTATTTTTTTTATTAAGAAATTTTCGCACATATTTGAAATCGCCGTTCAGGAGCTTGCCCCTCAGCGCCGAATCGTCCTTTTCGACAATGAAAATCTTGCTGGTTTTGTCGCCGGTAATTTGCCTGTATTTTTCTATGTCCGCTTCGGACTCCGCGTTTACAACAATATTGCCTGAACCGCGCAGCGCCGCAACAAGTGGTTTCCCGCGCAAAACATAAAAAGTGTTGTCGCCGAAATCGGTAGACCAGTTGGGGAGTCCCGTATATGCGCCCGCGCCGTAGCATACATTTTCGCGGATTGTCATTGCGGCGACTCCCCTGTCGTATGTAAGGAAATTCAGGTCTTGCAGGTATGGGGAGTCAAATTCGTTTTCGCCCATTTCCCATGCGAAATTGCGTACGAACTTGCAATCGCGATATTCAATGGGGCCATTGTCGGAACTCGCGAGCCAATGCTCGAATGCCTGCCGGCAGCGGTAGTATTTGTTGCCGGTAAAGACTATGTCGAGAGCAAGAGCGTTTCCGTTTTCTGTGCGCCCCTGGATTGTGGAGCCGCAGTCGAAAGTGCGGCTTATTGTGCAGTTGGAGACGCGGTTGTGTATATTGCTGTTTGGCCCTCCCGAAATCCAAAACTCTATTCCGTTTCCGAGACGGACCCAATTCGGGAAGCCCACCAGAACGCTTCCGCCGATTAAGTCTATCTCGATATTTTCTATTTTTCCGCCGATACACCCAGTTAGCCCGTGGCGCCCAAAACCCTTAATTGCTATATTGCGAACAGTGCAGTTTTTTATTCCGCTAACGCCGTTGCCGTATGTCATAAGGGCGAGAGAATCCCCGTATTTGGAGGGATTTTCATCTAACTTCAAGTACAGGTATCTGAAAGTCTGGGCTGTCACCTTGTTGCTGCGGAATTCGGGGGAAGATATCATATCCCAATTATCTTTCAGGTCGGAATGTTTTTTAAGGACTCGCCCGTGAAGGGTGTCAGAAGACGCATCGTAGATGCCGCCTATATTGTTAAAAAGGTTTCCGCGGTTCGCTGCGGGAGGATTGCGCCCGCTAAAATTGGCGTCGGCGTTCATGTCGAGCCTCCATATGCCGCCGCCCATGTTTTCCCATGCCGACGGATTTTTTACGAAGCGCAATCCGCATATAACCGGCAGCCTCTTGCCGTTGTTTGGGTAAGAGTCCACTACGCAATTTTCAAGGCCGCTTAGCGGCTCATAAAAAACGTCCCCGCGTTTTAGAAAAATCCGGGCATTTTTTCTCGGAATTTTGGAAAATGTCTTAAAAGGCTTATTTTTAGAACCGTCGTTAGAGTCGTCTCCCGCGCTTGAGGACACATACGCTTCTGTTATAATTTTAGATTCGTCCGCCCCTATGGGCACGGACGCATAAGAATTAACACAAAAAAATAGAGCGGCAAACGCCGTGAGTATAAAAGCAATTCGCTTCATAAAAGTTTGTTAACACATCAAAGAAAGCCCTTCAATAAAAATATTAAAAACCAGTCCTTTAAAATTCGTTGAAAAAAAATTTTTTCCGGTCAGACTTAAAAATATGATATTGAAGCGCGAGAAAGAAATGATGTTTTTCGGATTGTCCGCCGAAGAACATTCCATGAGGGGTGTCGGCCTTTTCCTATTTATATATTTGGGGGCGACGCTCGTCGCGTCGGTGCTGACGCCGCCTGTATATTGGGCTGTCGAGTGGCTGCATTCCGTCAATCCTTCCGAAACCACAACGTGGCTTCTCGGCAAGAGGCTCGACATTTTCTACGATAGGATACGGTGGGTTCCAATAATAATAGGGTTTCCGTGGATGATGAAGGAGTGCGGATTATTTTCCCTGTCAAACCTCGGGCTTAGATTCGACCGCCATTCACTGCTTTCCTTCATTGGGTTCTTTGCATTTGGGATTGCGCTTGCGGCGGGCATATTCGGATTGCAATGGGTGTTTGGCGTTTCTTCACCCGATCCGGAATTTGAAAAATCCGCAATAATTTCGGCTTTGTGCGGGGCATTGGCGGGCGCGCTTGTAGTGGCGTTTCTCGAAGAAATAATAATGAGGGGGCTGATAATGCGCTCTTTTTACACGGCGGCAGGCCCTATTACGGCGATAATTTTGAGTTCGCTTTTTTTCGCGTACAAGCATTTCAAAGTTCCGGCGTCGATATGGAGCCATTTGCCGGGAGGCGGAAGCGCGACTTGGGATATGGGATTTTTTGTGGCCTGGTACGACACTGTCGGCATCGCCTACAATTTTAGTTTCACGCAATTTGCCGGATTGTTTATGTTCGGGGCATTTTTGTGTATTTTGTATATTAAGACTAAATCTCTCTGGCCGTGCATAGGCTTTCACGGGGGGCTTGTATTCTGCTTGATGATGTACCGCAAGGTATTCGATATTACACAAAACGGCCCGCGCGGGATTCTCGGCGGAGCTGGAATGACGGACGGATGGCTCGCGCTCGGGATTCTTACAATAATGTGCGCGGCAGCCCTATTTTGGGGCGGGGATAGAGCCGAAGGGAAATGACGCCCGAACTGCTGAGTCCCGCGCGCGACCTGCCGACCGCCATAGACGCAATTTTATCGGGGGCCGATTCTGTTTACATTGGCGCGCCCGAGTTTGGTGCGCGCAAGAGCGCGGCAAACTCAGTGGAGGATATAAAAAAGCTCTGCGAGCTTGCGCATTTATACGGCTGCAAAGTGTACGCCGCGCTCAACACCATACTTTACGACGCCGAGCTTCCGAGAGCCGCAAAAATTGCCGAGGAACTCTGGGACGCAGGGGTTGACGCGATAATCGCCCAAGATCTTGGGCTTTTAAGAGTGGCGTCAAGGCGCATAAAGTTCCACGCGAGCACCCAATGCCACGCCGACTCCGCCGACAAGGCGGGGTTTCTTGAAGCCGCCGGATTTGCGGCAGTCGTGCTTGCGAGGGAAACTCCGCTCGAAGGAATATCGGCGGCGGCGGGAGCCATAGGAGTTCCGATAGAGTGCTTTGTCCACGGGGCGCTGTGCGTTTCATACAGCGGGCAGTGCTATTTAAGCTACAAGATAGGCGGGCGGAGCGGAAACCGCGGGGAGTGCGCCCAGCCTTGCAGAATGCTCTATGAATTTATAGACGCAAACGGGGCGGAGATAGCCCCGCCTCGCCATTATTTGAGCCTGCGCGACATGAACAGGATTTCCGCGCTGTCTGAAATGATAGACGCTGGCGCGCGCATATTGAAAATAGAAGGGCGGCTTAAAGATTCCGGGTATGTAAAAAACGCGACCGCCGCATACCGCGCCGCGCTCGATGAACAGCTAAAAAAGCGGGGGCTTCCCCGCGCCTCGTACGGCGAGAGCCGCGCGGTATTTTCCCCCGACCTGCAAAAGACCTTCAACCGCCGATTCTGTCTGTACCACCTGCGCGGGATAGAGAGAGGGTGTGGAAGTTTTTCGACCCCAAAGGCAATCGGCGAATTTTTGGGAGAGGCAGAAGCGGTTTTCCCTGGAGGATTTAAAATGAAAAACGCCGAGAAGATATTTTCAAACGGCGACGGCCTTTTTTTCGAAACAGGGCTTGGAGGAGGATTCGGCGCGGGCGTCAGCGCAGTCGAGGGTGACACTGTGAAAATCGGGCGTCCCGGAGAAAGGCTTTGCATTCCGCCGCGCGCGAAAATATGGCGCAACCGCGACGTAAAATTTGAGAGGGCTCTTGCGGGAAAAATTTCGCGCAAGATGCCAGTGCGAATATCCGTCTCCGACGCGGGCGAATTTTATTTGTTCTCAATTTTGACTTCCGACAACCGCGGCATTTCATTCTCTCTAAAAGAGCGCAAGTCGGACTTTGAGGAATCGAAAAATTTTTTGTCGGAAAAGAATAAATTTTTGCAGGCGCTTTCTAGACTCGGCGACACGCCGTTTGAGTGTCCGGAGCCGAAAATAGAGTGCCAAACCCTTCCCCATATGCCTGTTTCAAAGATAGGCGAGTTGCGGCGCGGGCTTGCCGATGGGCTTAAGATGCGGATTCTCGAAGAATACGAAAAGCAAAGGCTCTCCTACGAGCGCCCGCTACCACGCAAAATAAAGTTCTCCAAGCCGCCGTTTGAGACCGACGCCCGCGCAAACATCGCCAACCGCGAGGCCGAAAAGATGTACGCCGACATGGGATTTAAAATATCCGCGCGAGCCCCAGAAGCAGGCGGGGACATCTCAAAGATTCCGCTTATGCGCACGCGCCACTGCGTCTTGCGGGAGCTTTGTATGTGCCGCAAGGAGGTCAAACTCGACCGCAGGTTTTCGGAGCCGTTTTTTCTGAAATCGCGCGACGGAAAATTTCCGCTCAGGTTCGACTGCGCAAACTGCCAGATGTTCGTTCTCAACCCCGATTCTTAAATTTTGCGCTCTTTCCACGAGCGGCAGACTGCTTTTGGCGAGAGCCGCAGCGCGATTTTTAATCCGCATTTTTACGGCGCTGCAAATTTTTATTTTTTAGAATTCAATTTCCAGTTTTGAAAGAGTTTTTTATTTTTTGAGGAAGATAGCGCCTTTTCTTTTTTAGAGATATATACAGATTCTTTCGACGCCCCGTATTGGGTATTGAAGAATTTTTTATAATAGGCGGCGCGCCCTTTGGCGTCGGACGGAATTTTGTCGGGAAATTCCGCGTATTTCATGCGGGCGAAAATTGCGCATAAAACGTCGTTTTTTTGCAAGTCCTCAAAATCTATCGCCGCCTTTGTGCCTCCAAATTCGCGGATAATTGCAGAATAGAGCTTGGGGTGCTTGTATTTTATTGATCTATCCCAGAGATCGCGGAAAGTTCCGTACTCTATTTGGAATAAGCCAATGGCGTCTCCGCGCGACTGCTGGAAGCGCGGTGCGAGGTCGCTTTCCACGAGGGCGGTTCCCAAAAGCAGCAGTTCAGCCTCCTCGGAATCGTAAAGCCCTTTCGGGGCGCTGTCGGCGCGGGTTATAAATCCGCAAGCCGAGCGAATAACTTTCAGGGCGTCTTCTACACCCAACTTCCGCTCCGCCACCGCGTATTTTTTGCGCAGACGCTCTATATACGCTGTTTCCTCCGGCGTTTTCACATATCCGCGCGGCTTTCTACAATGGGCAACTATCAATAGCGCAACTGCGGCGAATACAAGCGCCGCGCCGAATTTATATTTGCGCGACAATCTTAAGAGAAATTTAAAAATACCCCACAATGCGCGCAATAAGATTGCAAGAATTGCCGGCAAAGCTGCGCACGCACGCGCAAAAAAAACGCCGGCGCGGCGGGATTTTCGCGCACGTTTACCCGTCCTTCGGGTGGCGCCCGTTTTCACCCGCGTTTCTCCATCGACCGCACGAGAGCAATCTCCCGCGCATATCCGGCCTCGTCGTTTGGTGTTTCAAGATAATACGGCAGGCTGCTTAGCAGCGGGTGGTTTACGATTTTTTCGATAGCCGCCAGCCCGATTGAACCTTCTCCGAGTTTTGCGTGTCTGTCCTTCTTTGATGCGAACGGAGTCATGCTGTCGTTTAGGTGGACGGCTTTCAGCCTTTCAATGCCGATAGTTTTGTCAAATTCTTTGAGAACGGCGTCGAGATTTTCAACAATGTCGTACCCTGCCGAATAGACATGGCAAGTGTCAAGACACACGCCCGCGAACCCTCCGGATCTTTCGATAATTGCGGCGACTTCCTCGAAGGTCGAGCCTATCTCGCTACCCTTCCCGGACATAGTTTCAACAAGCACACACGCCGAGAAATTGCGTTCGCCTATGCGCGAGAGCATTTCCGCCGTGAGTTCTATTCCCTTTTCGACGCCCTGCCCGACATGGGAGCCGGGGTGGAAATTGTAGAGCGCGCCTTCGAACAATTCGAGTTTTTCAATATCCTCGCACATCGCTTCAAACGCGAATTTGCGCAGGGACTCGTCGGCAGAGCACGGGTTAAAAGTGTACGGGGCATGCACGAGCATCGGCCCGAACGAATTTTCTTCCGATATTTTTTTTAGCGCGAGCGCGTCGTCGCGGTCGAAAGCCTTTGCCGCGCCTCCGCGCGGGTTGCGGCTAAAAAACTGGAAGCAGTCTGCGCCCAACTCGAGAGCCTTTTCGCCCATTGCCGCATATCCCTTCGAGAACGATAAATGACATCCTATATGCATATTTACTCCGACTTTTGAAGCGCCATTATGTCTGGGAGCTCGCGCATTTTTCCGCGCAAATCCATTCCGTATCCGAAAGCAAAGCGCCCTTCTGTTTTAAAGCCGACAAAATCAGCGGAAGCATGTTTTTCGCCCGATACGCGCTTGTCGAGCAAGACGCAGATTTTAACCTCTTTTGCGCCGCGTTCAAGCAGCGCGCGGGAGACTTCCGCGACAGTCGCCCCGGTGTCGAGCACATCGTCTATTATCAGGGCGCGCATCCCCGCAACGTCGGGAAGCGGTGTCAATATTTTCGGGCGCCCCTCAGGCGAGAGCGAGTCTCCGTACGAGGAAACTTTTAGCGAGAATATTTCCAAACCGCAGCCCGACAGACCGCGCAGCAAATCCGCCGCAAAAAACATCGCGCCTTCCGCAAGCCAAACGGCGCATATCGGAGCCGCCGACTCTCCCGCCCACTTTCGGATTTCGGCCGCGAGTTCCCCGACTCTCCTTGTTATTTCGGAGCGCCCTATCAATATTCCGTATTTCTCCCGCATATTTTTTTGATATTCGACTATTGCCCGAAACCTTCAAGCAAATTGCGCGCGCAAAGTTTTCTCTATGGCAGTCTTTGCGGCGGAGTAGTAGGGCGGCAACTTGCCCTTTATTTCCGCCAATATGAACTCAGGCGAATTGCCTTCGCCGAGCATTTTTACCGCCTCAAACATTGCGATTCTCCGCAATAGAACAAGAGAAGGCACGTTTAGCCGCAAGAATTCTATGCTGTCGCGCGCAAGTTCAATCTCCTCGGGATCGGTCAAGGACTCCGAAACACTCACTTTTCCGGAAAAAGAATATTCAAAGAATTTCTCGCAGCGCGGATCGTACGGCGATACGACGCGGTTGCAGCCGCGCGCATGCCCGCAGTGCAGTGTCACCCCAACAAGCTCGTCAAAAGTTTTGGGAATGAAATTGGGCTCGTTTTTTTTCGGATCGCGTATGCAGGAGGCCGCCATGTTGGAATAATCCATGCTGTTTTCCGAAAGCCCGCCCATTTGCGGCTCGATATGTTCTATGTGCGAATTGTTCTCGTCTATGCGCGACTCGCAATAGCAGCATAAATACTTTTGGCGCGCGATGAGGGAGTTTTTGACAATCCTCTTTATGCGCGCGTCTTTGAAACGGTAGTACTTGGAGTTCGGGTGCCTAAGCTTCCATGCCTTGAACGCCTCCGGCGCCTCGCTCTCGCGGGGTTTTTCAATGTGCCGCATTGTCTTTGCCGTTTGCCGATTCCATCGCGCGCGCCAGATATTCGCCGCGCAATATTTCCGGATCGTCCGGAATGACTTTGCGCAGCCGCCCGATTATTTTTAGCGCCTTTGCGGAGTCGCCCTTGTCGAGAGCCCCATACATTGCGTCTATTTCGCGTTTGAATGAGCTTTCCCTGTCGGCGTGCAAAAAAGTGCCAAGAATGTCGGCAGGCGCGCGGCCGTACTGGGAGGTATGCTCTATGCGCGTCACTCCGTCCGCGCCGTCGGCGAGCCTGTACAGCGATTTCACAACCGAAAAGACGGAAGGCGAATGCGACGACACTATAAATTGCGTCTTCGGGAACATTTTTGGCAGCTCCTCGACGATTCTGGACTGCCAATCCGGATGCAGATGCAGGTCGACTTCGTCTATCATTATAATTGCGTCCGTCGCGAGCGGGTTTTTCATATTCGGATTTGCGCCCGCCATGCGGATTGCTATGTCGGCGATTAGGGCTATGACGCTCTTTTCCCCCTGGGAAAGATACTCTGCCGGAATGTCGCGCGGCCGCACAAAAAGCCTGCCGCCCTCGACGTAAAAGCCTTCAAGCGACGGAGAAAATTCCTTCAGAGCCCTCTTTATCAAAGCGATGAACCCGTATTTTTTTTCGATTTCCTCCCTCGCTCGGTTGCCGCGTTTTAGCGGCATTCTGGAAGCCTCCGCGACGGCGATCTCGCGCTCGAGAAGCGTGGCGGTAAACCACGCGGAGAAGTCGTCAAAGTTCGTCCCAGCGGAAAATGCGTTTTTATAGACGCCCATTCTGTTCCCCCCCTCGGACGGAAGCGGCGCGGAAAAGCCTGTTGTGTTCCTGTCGGAGCCGTAGTATGCGAAAACTGGAAGCTCGTAGTCTGGATCGTCCACTTTTGAAAACACTCCGCGCAATTTTGCGGCGTATGCATCTGCTGCGGCAGAGTCTTCGCTTTCAACGCCGCGGCGGTCGCGGCCGAGAGTAAGGGTTATTGAATCGTCAGGGGACGCGATTGTCAGGGAAAGCATGCAATGGTCTTTGCCGTAAGTGATGTCGCGGTCCCTCAACGACGTGCAGTCGCCCGTGCGGCCGGACATTCGCCCGGATATCCTTGAAAGCATTATCGCTATCGCCTCCAATATTGTGGACTTCCCTCCTCCGTTGCGGCCGGCAAATACGGTAAACGACGGGTCGAAATCTATCGTATCGTCGACAATCCCGCGGAAGTTTTCTATCTTCAACCTTTTTATTTTCATCTTTGTCGCCTAAAAAAATAACACTGCAAAAATCCGCTTTCAACCAAAAAAGCCGCGCTTGAAAGACGCCCATTTTGTGCGCCTCTTTCAATATCGCAACCGCTTTGGGAATTGTACCGTTGGCAAGAAATATCGCCGGTTATTTTACCGCTAAAAAAGCGCGGGCAATATCCGCTTGGGAAGATTTGCTCAAACACGCGCGCATGCCCAATATCTATGAAAATTCCAATTCACGAATAGAAAATTTAGAAAAAAACATAAAAATTCTTCGTGCGAAAAATTCATGGCTCACAATATTTCTATAATAAAAAAGACTAAGAAAATTCTGCCGTTGCCGCTGCCTCCTCCGTCTTCGAGCCGTGATAAATATCCGCTGCTCCACGTTAATTTATTTTACAAAAAACTCTTGATTGCCCTCCGGCCCCTCCATTGGAAGATAGCAAAACTATTTAACTTTCCGCTATCGGAAACAAAAAAACGCAATAAAAAAATACGGCCCCATAAAAGGCAAATTGCTTGCTTTCGGATTAAAGCGGGTGGATATTCCATTTATGTCAAAAAATGCTCGCGGCGGTTTTATGATTGGGATACTCGCGGCGTTGTCGCTCGCGCACGGGCTCAACGACGCAATGCAGTCTATTATCTCCGCCATTTACCCGCTGCTTAAAACAAGCCTCAACCTATCCTATGCAGAAATAGGAATTGTAGCACTTACCTATCAGATTTCTGCGTCTATAATGCAGCCGATCTTCGGATACGCTTTCGACAAGCGCCCGATAGGGTGGTTTCTTCCACTCGGAATGCTTTGCACTATGAGCGGGCTTATTCTGATTTCCGTGGCAAGCAGCGTGCATGCACTTATGGGCGCCGTCTTTGTTTCGGGAATAGGCTCGTCGATTATACACCCTGAGGCTTCAAGAATCACTTCCCTGGCCTCGGGCGGACGGCGGGGGCTGGCGCAGTCGATATTTCAGGTCGGGGGATCGTGCGGATTTTCGCTCGGGCCGCTGCTTGCCGCGCTTTTTGTAAGGCAGCAGGAGGGAGTCGCAAAGTTCGGGTTTCTCGCAGCACTTGCAATTGTCGCGCTCATACCCGCATGCAGATGGTACTCGGCGCAAATATCGGAGAGAAAGACCAAAACACTTCCTCCCGCCCAACCCGCAGGGCAACCTTCCGGAACCCTGCCGTCGAAAACTGTATGGTTTGTGATGTTCATACTGATGTTTCTGGTTTTCTCGAAGAATTTCTATACGGTGAGCATCTCAAACTACTACACGTTTTATCTGATGTCAAAGTTTGGTACGAGCGTCCAGACGGCGCAGGTATTGCTTTTTGTATATCTATTTTCTGCGGCGCTGGGGACGCTCATCGGCGGGCCCGTTGGCGATAAAATCGGAAGAAGGCTCGTTATATGGTGGTCTATACTCGGCTCCGCGCCTTTCGCCTTGATGATGCCTTACGCAAATTTGACTTGGACTGTTGTACTTAGTATTGTAATAGGATTTATAATATCTTCGGCGTTTTCGGCGATACTCGTTTACGCGCAGGAATTGTTGCCAATGAAAGTCGGCCTCGTTTCGGGAATATTTTTTGGGTTTGCGTTTGGGATAGCCGGAATATCGTCCGCCGTCCTCGGAAAAATAGCCGACCATTCGAGCATAGAATTTGTGTACGAATTGTGCTCTTTCTTCCCGCTTTTGGGAATAGTGGCGTACTTCCTGCCGCGCGTTAGAACAATACGCGCTATGAAAGAGGAAAGCCCGCAACCCGCGCCAAACAGCGCCGCCACTCCCGGCAAATAACACTGTAAAACCGCAGGCGCGCGCATATATGCCGCGGCGGGAGAGCGCATTAAACATGTCCTTCGGCTTTATCTATGCCTTTATTCGGAGCGGAGCGTCCGCAATTAGCCGGCATGCGCATTGTGCATTATTCATGGCATTCGCAAAAAACTGCTCTGATGCAAGCGGGATTTTTTAATGGGTTTATTGGCAAATTTTCCATAAAAAGGCAAAAGCCGCGCAATTTTTAGCGGGCGAATTTTTTTGGGGAAAATATTTCAGCGCGCCGCCTTCCCGAGCACCCGAGAAGCAACCCACAAAACCGCGAGCGCAAGCCCCACTCCCGCAGCTATAAGCAAAGCCATAGCCGCCATTTCCATCGCACAAAAATAGGCAAATATTGCCGCCGCGAGCGCGCAAACCACCCACGACCTTCTCGCCCTTCCGGCCTCCGCAATCGACAGCGCGCATGCGGCAAGCATTGCCGGCGCCCCCGCGAGAAAAACCATCGAAAGCGCCCACATCGACAGCATAAAACTCTTGTGTATTCCCCTTCCGCAAAAAAGGTTAACGTCTGACAACATAACAACCCACGCAACGGCAAATCCCAAGACTATTGCAACCGAGACCCTTGCGCTGATAAGGCGCATAAATGCCGACAATACATAGACCGCCAATGCGCATACAACAAACATTCCAAACGGTATGTAGGAAAAATATATAAATTTTCCGTAATTTTTATACGAATAAAAATTGCCCGAAACGAAGAGAAAAAATAACGCAACGAATAACACCAGATAGCAAATTGCCAATAGGATAGTCCAGAAATGTTTCGCCATGCAAACCGCCTTTCTTATTGGGTTATAGCAGTCTCGAAAAAATTTTGCAAATTCTTTCGTAAATCCCCTTCTATATTTTTTCAAAAAATTTGACAGGCGCCTGCCGCGCAGGGATACTATATAAAAAACTGCAAACCCATGGAAAGATACGTTGTGATAATGGCTGGCGGCGCGGGAGAGAGATTCTGGCCGCTGAGCCGCAAGAGCAAACCCAAGCATCTTTGGAATGTCGTCGGGGGCGACGCCTGCCTGTTGTCTATGACTTACAGCAGGGCGCGCGAAGCCGTGGGCGGCGAAAATATTTTTGTCGTCACGAACCCCGAGCAAGTTGAGGCGATAACGCTTGCCTGCCCTGAAATAGCGCGCGATAAAATCCTCGTTGAGCCCGCCGGTCGCGACACTACCGCGGCGATTGGATTTTCTGCTGCCTACCTGAAAAGGATTTCCGGCGGGAAGGACTGCTCTTTCGCGGTGCTGCCCTCGGACCACATTGTAAAGGACGTACAGGCATTTTCGGAGACGCTTGGCGAAGCCTTCCGCCTCGCCGAAAGCGGAGACAATCTCGTCACGATAGGCATAATTCCGACATTCCCCGCCACGGGGTATGGATATATCCGCAAGGGCGAAAAATTTGGCGGCGGAGAATACTATAAAGTTTCCCGTTTTTTCGAGAAACCGAACCTTGAAAGGGCGACCGAGTATTTAAACAGCGGCGAGTTTTTTTGGAACGCCGGAATATTTGTATGGAAAACGTCTTCCATTTTGTCGGCGATAGATAAAAATGTGAAAGGCGCCGGAGATATACTTAGGCGCATTGAGTCCGCGCCCGATTTCAACAAGACTGCGAGCGAACTGTATCCGCAAATCGAAAAAATCAGCATAGATTTCTCCGTGATGGAGCACGCCGACAACGCTTGGACAGTTCCCGCGAAATTCGACTGGGACGATGTTGGCTCATGGACTGCGGTAGAGCGGCATTGCCCGAAAGACGCGGACGGCAACACCGTAATTGGGGAACTCTACGCAAAGGATTCTAAAAACTGCCTCGTATTTGACGCTGCGGGGCGCGCCACTGCCCTGCTTGGAGTTGAAGATATTATAGTAGTGCATTCGCCCGACGCGACTTTGGTCTGCAAAAAGCAATGCGCCCAGAACTTGAAAGAGCTTGTAAAAATTCTGCCCGACAAACTGCGCCGATAAATGCCTCTCCCGCGCACAAGGCGCGGCATTAGGCGCGTAAGTGCGCTTATACCCTTTCCCCGCAAAGGGAAAATGCGCTTCCACAATATGCAAAAAAAATCCTTATGGTGGAATTTTATGGCAAGCCATTTTTTTCGCTTTTTATCTGGAACAAGAAAGAGCCGGCTAAAATCGGCTTCAATTTCCGCAGGACGCAAAAAATATCAGCTTGCGCATATTTTTTATTTTCAAACTCGTCCTGCGGACAAGAAATTCTCCTTTCACAAACAATAAAAAGGGCTCCTAAAATAGGAGCCCCTTCTTTTTTAACATATGTTGCCGTTATTTTCTCCTGCGGCGAATTGCAAATAGAAGCGCAAACGCCCC